>Ga0074197_1000176_pt1 | contig 94234 bp, 96 predicted proteins | sample EPASupsiteSAE305_FD_64526 | JGI IMG/M metagenome (GOLD analysis project Ga0074197, IMG submission 64526) | Bioremediated contaminated groundwater microbial communities from EPA Superfund site, New Mexico - SAE3-05 reassembly with SPADES | ecosystem: Environmental > Aquatic > Deep subsurface >... | reverse complement strand
ACTTTTTTCCCTCAGCATTTTCTTATTATGTTATGAAACTGCCTGAGCATGACTCGTTAGCTCAGCAGGTAGAGCATCTCCCTTTTAAGGAGGTGGTCGATGGTTCGAATCCATCACGGGTCACCATTGTCCTAAACAAACACACTTGTGCGACCCCATCGTCTAGTGGTTAGGACACCGCCCTCTCAAGGCGGGAACGGGGGTTCAAGTCCCCCTGGGGTCGCCATTTCTTCTTAAATACGATTTCCTCTTTGATTAATCCCTTCATTTTCATACAAATCAATTTCACGTTTATACTCTGGATTTGTTTTCTTAAGTTCTTCATCCATAAAGGCAATTAGTTTTGCATCGGCATTACGATGACTTGCTATCAATAAAACAAAATTGAGATATATCTTAGAGACTTTTGGCGCAACGCCTTTTTCTTTAACAGGAAACGGGCAATCTTTTGCAGCCCTTATAATAGCATTTACAAGTTCATTGCGTGTTGAAGTACGTTTAGCAGCAATTTCAATAAGCGCTTCAATAGCAATTTTTTGTTCTTTTTCTTTTTGTTCTAGTGTAGGAGTTGGCGATTCAATAACAACTGTTTTTTGTAAATTCGCAACGACAATAAAAAGAGAGATAAGAACAATGGCAATAACAGCGATTATTGAGATAATGAGATAATTCTCTTGCATACAGGAGTCTCTTAAGTTTTTGCCTATTATAGCACAACTTAAAAAGAGGGAACATATCCCTCTTTTGTTTTATAAAGTTTTTGCGATATCGCGTTTAGGGTAAGCTATGGCTATAACTGCCACAACAATTGCAACGGTATAGTAAACAAATGTCGGTACAGGGATTGGATCTCCTGAGGCATAAGAGTGCATACCTGAAAGATAGAAGTTAACGCCAAAATATGTCATGATAATGGACGCAAATGTAACGGTTGATGCGACAGCGAATGCAAAAGGCGTATTGAGCTTTGGAATAAATCTAAAGTGAACAACTGCTGCATAAAATAAAATCGATACTAATGCCCATGTCTCTTTTGGATCCCAACCCCAGTATCTTCCCCATGACTCATTTGCCCAAACACCGCCCAAGAAGTTACCTACCGTAAGAAGGCTTAGTCCCAAAATCATTGCCATTTCATTAATGCGCGTTGCTTCAACAATGTTTCGGTCAATCTCTTCATTACGTTTTGTTTTAGTCTTATTACGTAAGATAAATAGAATCAACGTGAAAAATCCTAAAAGTGAACATAAACCTAAAAAGCCATAGCTTGCAGTAATAACAGAAACGTGAATGTTCAACCAGTATGATTTAAGGACTGGTACTAAGTTTGTAATTTGAGGATCCATCCAACTCAAGTGAGCAACAAACAAGGTCACACCCGTTAAAATAGAGGTTAATGCAAGTGACACCACTGATTGACGAGAGAAGAAGATACCTGCTAGTGCTATTGCCCATGCGATATAAATCATTGATTCGTATCCATCACTCCATGGAGCATGTGTCGAGATGTACCATCTTAGCCCTAATCCTGCCGTATGAATTAAAAACGCTACAAAATTGATGCCTAATACAATTTTAGTAACCATACCTATACGTAGTGTTGATTTCACCATTTTTGCAAAAATGAAACAGAGTAGTACTAAACCACTGAGTAAATACACAGGAGTTAAGCGATCAAAAATCTTGGCATGATTAAAGAATATCTCCGCTTTAATGCGGCTTTCACTTGGAATAATTTCTGAACCATATTGTTCTTGATACGATTGGAGTTTATCAACAGCCTTATTAGCATTTTGCCAATTACCTTTTTCTAATCCTTCTCCAATAGCTTCAAAATAACCTCCTAGAAGTGCTCTGACTTCATCACCTTCTTGTTTAGAAAAACTTCCAACAGCTTCTTGAGGTGCAAACCAACGTTTATTTAGGTCATTTTGTTTAGGAATCATTTTGAAAACTTCACCGGTATAAACCATATAACAGATATTAACACGCTCATCTACTTTTAACACATCTTTATCAAATTGATTACGAAGAGCAGGTTTTTTACGATTGGCCTCTTCTGAATATTTTGTTAATTTAAAACCGTGATCGCCCTCTTTCTCAAAAAAATCATTAAACGAAGCATATTTTTGATTTTCTGGAATTCCAATAATTTTTTTAAGTTCAGGGTGAAAAACTTTAATAATAGGTATCGCTTGCCACTCACCAGGAGAACTCATCATACTAAGCGCTACTTGATTTGCGCTCATTCCTTCAAAAGTTGCACTGCCATAAATCTTATTGAGAAGTTCTGTTGAAACGGTGTCAATAGGTTTAATTCTTCCATCTACACTTTGAACGAGTAATCTTCCAAATTTATCGGAATGTTTTGCATCATATTGCTTTAAAAAAGTTAGATATTCTTGTGTTGTATACGTTGTCGCTGCATGTAAGCTATTTCCTTGCATTAAAGCAAAGCCCATAAAAAGGGCTAAAAGAATCGATTTCATTTTGCTCATATCTTTTTGTACCATTCCTGCAAGCTTACGGAAACGACTTTTTGAATTCAGAAGATTGAAAAAGAGTCCAATCGATAATAACAGATACCCTAAATAGGTTGGTAATTTTCCAGGATCATTATTGACAGACAAGATCGTTCCTTTTTCATCTTTATCGTAAGAGCTTTGGAAGAATCTAAAACCTCGATAATCAAGTACATGATTCATATAAATACGAAATGGCATATGAACTCCTTTTTCACTATCGACAACTTCTACTTCACTTGCATATGACATAGGTGACATAGAACCAGGATAACGATCTAATTGAAATTCATTAAGCTTAATGCTAAAAGGAAGTGTAAAGAGTTGAGCTCCCCATTCGAAAACGAATGGAACACCTGCAATCATCTCTTTCGTTTGTTGTCCTTCGCTTCCTTTGCCTTGTCCAAACATAGCTATCTCTTTCGTTTCCCCTTTATAGGTTGCATCAACGATAACTGCTGAAATTGAATTGCCTTTGCCCATAGGATTTTTATCGGCAACGACTTTCTCTTTACCTTTGAGTCCAATATATCGTGGAGCAAAATTTACATTTCCAATAGTGTAGAGCTGGTTTGTAACAAAATCTTCTTTTTTATCAGCTTCATACTCACCACGTTTATTTTCTGCCATTTTAAACCATGCAATTTTCGACTTTGATGTAAAATAGAACTTACCATCTTCCAGGGTAAAACGAATTTCCTCTTTACGACTTTGCGAAGGTTTACCATTAAAACTAAAGACGTACTCGCTTGTTTCGTATGTATCCCCATCTTTTAAAACAACACTCAAACTTTCACCATAACCACTTAGCATCATTGAAATCATCGGAACACCTGATGGATCATCAACCACTTTTGCGGTAGCGTTTGGAAGATACTCTTTAAATTTAACAGTTGCTTTATCTCCAGCGACATCAAAACTAAAAGAAAAATTATTATGACCTACTTGAGAGATAAGCTGAGGATGACTATAGCTGTAAGATTTTCCGTCTTTAAGAGCGTTTGCCTGAATGAATGCATCACTAGAAAGTACTTTATTTTCTTGCATACCATTTCTTACATGCAAGGTTCCTTCAAAACCAAAATAGCGTGTCATTCCAGAACCAATAAGAATAAAAATAAAACTGATGTGGAATATAAAAGAAGGTAGTTTATCGAGTGTATAAATTTTATATCGAATGATATTGTAAATTAGAATAAGTCCTAATGCAACCTGTAGTAACTCAAACCACCATGAGGTATATATTAGTGCCCAACTCGTCTCGACACCAAAATCATTTTCAATAAAAGTTGCAACTCCACTAAATAGTCCAAAAAACACTAAAAGGATGATGGCTGTCTTCATCGAAAAAACCTGCTTCAATACAAAATCCATAAAACTCCCTTACCTGGAAAATGAGACTTTTTTAATAACCTTTGTTACGTAAAATATCCAAAGGGTTATCGAAAAAGTCTATGAGTTATGTTACCTTTTTAGAGTAAATAATTTATAAATCATTAAAGAAGAGAAAACCTCCTGATTTAGGAGGTTTACATGCAGAAAAAAGTTGGCTTATCCACCGAGATATTTTTTGCGGATAGTATCATCACCGATCATATCTTTTGCAAGACCGTTCATAACGATTTTGCCATTTTCTAAGACATACGCTTTATCTGATATTTTCAGTGCTGCAAAAGCATTTTGCTCAACTAAAAGAATTGTGATTCCTTCATCACGTAAACGCATAATAATCTCAAACACTTCACCTACAATTTTAGGAGCAAGTCCAAGACTAGGCTCATCAAGCATCAACAATTTTGGTTCACCCATGAGTGCTCTTGAAATAGCTAACATTTGCTGTTCGCCACCACTCATGGTGCCTGCAAGTTGATAGCGTTTGTCTTTGATTCGAGGAAATAGTTCATACATCGTATCACGAAGATGCTCGTAGTTCTCATCATTATTAAATGCACCCATGCGTAAATTTTCTTCAACTGTTAAGTTAATAAAAATTTTACGTCCTTCTGGAACCAATGAAAGTCCATGTTGAACCAGTGTATGGGTTTTGTGATTACGTGTATCATAACCTAAAAAATTAATGTCACCTGTTTTTTTAACGCTATTGAGTAAGGCTTTTAGCGTTGAACTTTTACCCGCACCATTCGATCCGATCAAAGAGACGATTTCTCCCTCTTTAACCTCAAAATCAATCCCTTTAACAGCCTCTATGAGTCCATAATAGACATGTAAATTTTTAACACTAATCATTATGAAAATCTCCTAAATACGCTGCTATAACTTCAGGGTCTTGAATCGCATCTGCTGGTTTACCCTCAAAAATTGTTTTACCATAATCCAATACTAATACTTTATCGCATAACTGATTGACAAACTTCATATCGTGTTCAATTAAAAGAACCGTCAAATCAAAATCTACACGTGCTTTTTTAATAATATCTCCCAACTCTTCTGTTTCAGATGGGTTCATACCAGCAGCTGGCTCATCAAGGAGTAAAAGTTCAGGATTGGTCGCCAATGCTCTTGCAATTTCAACTTTTCTTTGCTGTCCATAGCTTAGATCAACAGCCTTTTCATGGGCAAAAGAGCTCATCCCAAAGTAGTCCAAAATTTCCATTGAGCGCTCTTTAATACGTCTTTCTTCACTAATAAAACGAGGGAAACGTAAAATTGATTCAACAAATCCATAACGAGCTTGGAAATCAAAGCCTATGAGGACATTGTCCAAAACACTCATACTTGAAAAAAGTCTAATATTTTGGAACGTTCTTGCAATACCTTTACGTACAATATGATGTGGTTTTAAACCATTAATTGCTTCATTTCTAAAAATAACTTGACCTGAACTTGGTGTGTAATTACCTGTAATGATGTTAAACATAGTTGTTTTACCAGCACCATTAGGTCCAATAAGTCCAAAAATCTCTTTAGGCGCAACGCTGAAACTGGTCTCTTTAATGGCAGTGACACCACCAAAATTTTTAGTGACATTATCAATTTTTAAGATCATTTGCCACCCTTTTTACGCCATTTTAAAATATCTGTTAATTCACGTTTACCCATAATACCTTCACGTGCAAAAAGCATAATAAAAATAAGAATGAGAGAGAAAACAACCATACGCATACCTGGCATTGCTGCTGTTTCATATCCAAAAAGATGCATTGGCTCATCCAAGAAGCGCATCCATTCACTTCCTCCCATAACAAATACCGTACCAATAATAGCACCGGTTGTGCTTCCAAGTCCACCAAGAACGATGATAATTAAAAGCTGGAATGTAAAGAAGAAATCAAATAGATCAGGAGAAATACTGGTAAGTAACGCAGCCAAAAGACCACCACCGACACCTTCAAAAAAGGCACTGGTACAAAATGCAAGTGTTTTAGCTTTAAATGTATTGACACCCATTGCAATGGCAGCATCTTCATCATCACGAACTGCTTTCATTGCACGACCAAATTTAGAATTTATAATATTGAGTACAACAATGACAGCAACCATTGCAATACCACCTGTCCAATAAAGATTGGAGAACTCAGGAATATCGTTGAGTCCTAATGAGCCATTGGTAACTTCAGGATGGTTAATTGCCAAAATCTTAATAATAAATCCAAATCCAAGTGTAACAATCGCTAAGTAATCTCCACGAACTCTAAATACAGGGAAAGAGAGGATTGCAGCTAATGTGGCAGCAAAAAAACCACCTAAAAGAAGTGCTACAACAAAATTAGCATGAAGAGTCAAAACAAAAGGATACGGATCAACGATTGCATACTGATACTGCTTCGCTTCTGGACTAACCAATAATAACGCAGCGACATAAGCACCGATGGCAACAAAACCATTAGGCTCAAGCGAAAACTGACCTGTTACACCATTGATAAGGTTGTAACTTACTGCCAAAATAATAAAAATAGCAATGTTATTTAGAATTCTTACAGTGTATTCGTCAAAATGTGTATTAGCAAACCAAATAAACCAGAGTGTAATAATGACAAATGAAATTTTTAATAATTGTTCTTTTTTCATCATAAAACTATTCATTTTAAAACCTACTTTTTTCAAAATCAATACCCAAAATACCTGTGGGTTTAAAAAGAAGGATTAAAATCAAAAAGATAAATGCAAATGCATCTTTGTAACCACCAAGTTCTGGGAAGAATGCAATGACAACGACTTCAGTAAAACCGATAATTAATCCTCCAAGAACGGCTCCACCAACACTACCGATACCACCAACAACAGCCGCAGCAAAAGCTTTCAGTCCTACAAGTACACCCATCATAGGCTCAACTGAAGGGTAATTTACTGCCCAAAAGATACCACCAACTGCTGCAAGCGCTGAGCCCATACCAAACACCAAAGTAATGATGCGATTCGCATCTATACCCATAAGGTTTACAGTTCCAACATCAAAAGCAAGAGCACGAATGGCCATGCCATATTTTGTTTTATACAACACCCATAAAATAATTGCTAATAAAAATGCTGTGATGATAGGCACTATAATAGCCGAAATTGGCATCGTTAATCCTATAAAATCAACAACATTTTCTAAGTATGCAGGTACAGGAAATGCTCTAGGAACACCTCCAAAGAATACGTTAAAAGCATTTTCAAGAAAAAAGCTTACACCAATAGCAGTAATTAGAAGAGAGATTTTAGGGGCACTACGTAGTGGTCTATACGCTATACGGTCACTTGCCATACCTAAAAGTGCTGAACCTACAATAGCTAAAAGAACGGCTGCTCCAAAAGGAAGTTCTAAAACAGCAATACCAAAAAAACCTAAAAATCCACCTACCATCATAATATCGCCATGCGCGAAATTGATGAGCCTTAATACTCCATACACCATGGTATACCCAATGGCAATGAGTGCATACATACTGCCAAGGCTAAAGCCATTGACCATTTGCTGCATAAACATGATTAAATCCAAATAGATTCTCCTAAAATATTTTAGAGCAATGCTCACTGATTAAAATGAAAATTGCTCTAAAATCTCTCTTTACACTTTTACGTGCAAAGAGAGAAAGAAATTTATGGATTAACAGTTGCTTTATAGACTGCTTTTGCGTTTTGAACAACTTTGATAACAGCTGAACGTGTTGAGTTACCTGATTTATCAATGTTAAGAACGCCAGAAACACCTTCGAAATTGACAGTTGATTTAATAGCATTATTGATACATACGCTATCTTCTGGGTTTGCACAACGATTCATTGCATCAACCATAACGTTGTATGCATCTGCGCCAAGAGCAACGAATGAATTCATATCTTGTTTACCCGTTTTTTTAGCATATGCTGCAATGAAATCTTTTGAGCGTTGTGTTGGAGGTGCACCATAGTCGAAGAAATCTGTAAACATATAACCTTCAACTGCATCGCCACCTAAGTCAATAAAGGTTTGGTTAGCAACACCATCTCCTGAAAACATTGGTTTAGAAAGTCCAATTTGTTTTGCTTGACGAGCAATCATAGAAACTTCTGGATGGTACATTGGGAGGAACATAAAGTCAGGGTTTGCTGCTTTGATTTGAGAAACAACCGCTTTAAAGTCTTTATCGCCTGAGCTAACTTTGATCTCTTTTACAATTTTACCACCAGCTTTTGTGAAAGCATCTGTAAATGCTTTTGCAAGTCCTAAAGAGTAAACTTGTGCTTGGTCAACAACAACGACTGCTGTTTTAAGCTTAAGATCTTTTGCTGCATAGTTCGCAACAACTGCACCTTGGAAAGAGTCAGTAAAACAAACACGATTTGCGAACTCTTTTTGCTCTGTTAACTTATCGTTAGTTGCAACAGGAGCGATCACAGGGATTTGCTTTTTCTCAGCAATAGCCATAACCTGAGCTGTGTTAGTACTGGTTAATTCACCAATAATACCTACAACTTTATCAGAACTGATAAGTCTTGTAGCAGCATTTGCTGATTCAACTTTGTCACCTTTGGTATCAATAAGTACCAATTTAACAGTGTCCCCATTTTTGAGCTTTGGCTGCAAAGAGTTTGCAAACTCAATACCTTCATACGCAGTTTGTCCATATGCAGCGAGTGGTCCGCTCATAGACATCGTAACACCTACATTGATCTCTTTAGCAACTGAAGATGATGCTAAAACAGCAACCGATGTAGCAAGCAGAGCTAGTTTCTTCATGAAAACTCCTTAGTGTAGTTATAGAAATATAGTACAAAAAAGTTACTTAAGAATGAATGTGAAGTTTTGAAGATGTTGTATAAAAAATATGCAATTAAAAAATGTTACGAAAAGAAATAGAAGAGCTCCACCCCGAAAGGGGTGGAGAGAAGAAAAATGGAATTAGAATTTGTAGTTAGCTTTAACCCAAAGGTCTTGAGCATCAAGATCTTTTCCTTGATTTTCATACTCTAATCCAAGTTTTAAGCCTTTTAGAACGTCACATTTGTAATATCCATATACTGATGTAAATGAACCTTTAGCATTATTAAAATCATCTTTAGCTTCTACATAACGAGCACCTAAATTTAATGCTGATGTTACATCATAATTTAAGTCAGCCATGTAAGCTTTTGTATCTCTTGTATAACCTGGAGAATTAATAACTGCATCTGTATAAAGAAGATCAGCACCATTTCCTAAACCTGAAACAATTGCGCCACCAGCTACAGCGTCATCACTAGTTTGTGAATATGCTACAGTAGCATTAAGACCTTTAAAGCTTAAACCAGCTTTAACTGCAAAGGCGTTGATTGTATCATCTGCTGTTTTAGAATCTTGGAATTTATTATAGTAATCTTGTACACCTAGAACATATCCAACTGAGCCAGCTTTACCTTCATAAAGTGCTTCAACATAACCAATATTTAAACCACCATCAAGAACTGTTGGAGACAAGAATACATCCGCATAAGCATATGCACCTGTTAATGTCAAACCAGCAACTGATTTATTGATCGCAGCAAGAGTATATGCACCATTGTCAATGCCTACACCAACTGATGAGCCTGTTGCAAATGTTTTAGTGAATTTACCAACATCACCATTGCCGTTTGTTCTAGATTGGAATTTTTGAACATATCCAGCGATCAATGTTGTATTTGGAAGGTCTGTATTGATAATTGCAACACCTTCAAATGCTTCTTTTGTAATTCTTGAACCACTACCGCTAACAAGTGGTGTATCTAAAAACATACGACCAACCATTGCTGTTGTTTTACCTAATGTATAAGAAAGATATGCTTCAGAAAGAACTGCACCTGAACCATATTCGCTACCGATATAATCAGCTTTTGCACCTTTGTCTGCGAATGGAGCAGCATTACCTTGAGCAGTAAAATTAGCAGCAAAACCATAAAGTGTATCTGTTTTATAATTTAACATGATACCTGTATTAAAAATACTGTCTCTATCGCCTGCTCTGTTTTCATTTGCAAAGTAATAAGCTTTAAGCTCACCAGTTACTTTACCATTCTTAAACGCGTCTGCAAGTGTGTCTGCAGCGAATGAGCTAGATGCAAGTCCAGCAACAACGATAGCCGCCAAGCTAAGTTTAGCTAATTTCATATTTTCTCCTTGAAAATGTTTATTACCATTTGGTTACAAAAGGAAGTATACAAAAAAAAATACTAAAGTCAACTAAAATGTGTGATGAAAAAGTAAGCTTTTTAGAAATTTAAGAGGTTTATGAAGATTTTAGAAAGAACAGTGGCAAAATAGCCACTGCTCTCTGGATTTAAGAGAGGTACAAATTAGAATTTGTAACCAGCTTTAAACCACAATTCATCTGTATCAGTTTTTACACCATTTGCATCTTTTTCTTGAGTCTCATATTGAAGAGATGTTGTTAAACCTTTAACAGCTGGAATAGCATAAGTTAAACCACCAGCAACGTTTTTAAAGTCAACGTTACCAGCTGTATTTCCTTGATCTGTCCAACCATATTGTGCAAGTGCTGTTAAGCCTGTAACACCAAGTTTACCAAAATCATATGAAGCTTGGAAAAGGTATGAATCTGTGTCAGCACCCATTCTTGAAGATGTACCACGGATCATAGTTGAAGTATAACTTGTTGGTCCATTACCCATACCAGCTATAACTGAATCGCTTTTTGATGTTACGCCATATGCAAATGATGCACCAAAACCAGCAAGTTCAGAGAGTGAAATACGTGCTGCAGTATAGTGACCTTCCATATTTAGAGCATCTAATGCACTACCAGTTTTTGAACCTCTAAAGTTAGCATCAAAGCCAAGTTTAAAACCAGCTACTGGTAGAACATAGTTAGCTTCTGTATAATAAACGTCAACATCATCAGCATCTGCAACGTCAGTAACGATTGCATACTGTGCTGTTAATGTCAAGTTTGTAATAGATTTATTAATTACGCCAACAGTATAAGCCTCATCAAACGTAGCTGTTAAACCAGTTTGTGTACCACCTGTAAATGCTGCGCTATTTCTAAATTTAGGAGCATCACCAGTAGTTGTAGAACCGATAGCGCTTGTTCTACCTTGGAATTTATCAACAAATCCAGCGATTAATGTTGTTTGTGGAAGGTCTGTGTTTACAAGTACAACACCCTCAAATGCTTCTTTAAAGATACGTGAACCACTACCATTTACAAGTGGAGTAGCAATATACTGACGACCAGCTTTTACAGTTGTTTTACCAAGTGTATATGCTAAGTATGCTTCAGAAAGTTGAGCACCACCAGCATATTGATCATTTACGAATACAGTTTTTGCACTTGTTTCTGCAGTAGCAGGGTTACCACTACCTTGGAAAGTTGCACCAAATGTAAAGCCATAGAATGAATCTGTAACATAACCTAATTCAATACCAAGATTGATCATGTTTGCATTTGTATATGCAGGATCTTTAGACTGATCAAAATACCATGCTTTTAATTCACCGTTTACTTTACCGTTTTTAAATGCGTCAGCAAGAGTGTCTGCCGCAAAAGAGCTAGATGCAAGACCTGCAACTACCATAGCCGCCAAGCTAAGTTTAGCTAATTTCATATTATCTCCTTGAATTTTTTTGAAGGCGAGGTAAGTCTATCACAAAAAATAATAAATTACAATAAATCTCTAAAGAAAATGTCACATTTGGCGGCTTTTGTAATGATGTTGTTATCAATGAAGTTACTAGAAAGTGTAGATGTAAACTTTATTTTACATAATGAATTCTGAATAAAACGAAACTCCATTTACCCTAAAGAAAAACTAAACACAATGCAGCATTTCCTCAAAAAAGATTATTTTATACAATAACAACGCTAGAAAAATTCTAGCGTTATATCAGCTTTTACTACAATAGATTGTTTGCCTTATTTTTCGAGTATCTTATTTAACAGCTTGAACTTTTTTGATAAGATCCTCACCTATAACACTATAAAATTGTGGATAAATTGCATCCATTTCTTTTTGCCAAGCTACTTTTTGCTCTTGGCTTAACGTATGAATTTTAAAATTTACAGAAGTTTTTGCATACTCATTTAGCTTTGTAAGCATTTCATCATCATCTTGAGCGGCTAGTTTTCTTTCATATTCTGTTGTTTCTTTCATTGCTTGAAGAATCATTGGCTTTAGATCTGCTGGAAATTTTTTCCAAAAACTCTCACTCATAATCACCAAATAACCAAGATAACCATGATTTGAAAGTGTTAGATCTGTTTGAACTTCATAAAACTTTTTAGTATAAAAGTTTGAAAGTGGATTTTCAGTGCCATCTACTGCACCTTGTTGCAATGCTGAGTAAACTTTTGAAAATGGTAACACTTGAGGATTTGCGCCAACCGCTTTAAATTGTGCTTCTAGAACATGCGAATTCATAACACGAAATTTTTGTCCTTCTGCATCCTTGGGCATCAAAATAGCTTTTTTATTAGAAGAGAGCTGTTTAAAACCTGCATCCCAATAATCAAGGGCTACAAACCCTTTTGCGGTAACCTTATCTTTGAGGATTTGCCCAACTTCACCATCTAAGACTTTATAAAGATGCTCTTTGTCTCTAAAAATAAATGGAAGATCGAAAAGCTGCATTTCAGGAACAATATTGGTAAATTTTGAAAAGCTCGGCATCGCAATGTGTACATTACCAAGTTTAAGCGCTTTTATCTCTTCACCATCGCCATATAATTGAGAGTTTGGAAAGACAACAACCTCTACTCTACCATTTGTAAGTTCACCAACTCGTTTTGCAAAAAAGTCAGCTCCCATACCTTTAGGAGTGTTTGGACTAACAACATGCGTTAATTTAATCGTATATTCTGCTGCAATTGCAGATGAGAGAAGAAGCGTTGTAGCTACCATAATTTTAAGCAATTTAGTCATATCAACTCCTTATTCAAACTATATAATTTTACTATTGATTATAGATGAATGTTATGCCAAAATTATCTATATAGTTATATAGGAAAGAACTACACAACAAATAAACGTTAAGAAGTTTCTTTTTGTAACTCATTACATAAAATAGAGCTTTGTTTATATTACGTTACAGTTTGTAGCCGATCCCTTGTATATTTTTCAAAGTACCCTCTGGTAGTTTTTTTCTCAAGTTTTTAATCATAAGACGCAATGCGTTAAGGCTCATGTATTCGCTTTCCCACAAATTTTGCTCTATTTCTTCATATGTAATAATAGAATCTTTTTCCAAAAGAAGTTCGATTAATTTTGCTTCTTTTTTTGTAAGTTCATAGAGTTCGCTATGATGTGTAATGATTTTTTGCATAGAGTCATAGTACCAATCAGGTGCTAATTCTTGTAAATGCGCTTTCTCTTTTGCTTGTAAAAATTTTTCAAGTGCATCAAAAAGTTTAGGTTCTGTAATGGGTTTAACAATGTAGCGAAGTAAAGAGAGTTCAATCGCTTCAAGCATAAAGTCAACTTCAGTGTAGGCTGTAATGATGATAATATGCGCTTTATTGTCACTTTCACGAATTTTCTTCGCTAAATCTATACCGCTTAATTGCGGCATTTTGATATCTGTTATAATGAGGTCTGGTTTATGTTTGACAAAAAGCTCATACGCTTCTTCGCCATCAGTTGCAAGATAAACTTCTTTGAACAAAAGGCAGAGCAATTCATAAACATTTTTACGTACACCTGCGTCATCTTCTGCATATAAAACTTTATAAGGAGAAAGCTTTTTTAGCATCTTTTCATCCATTTTAAACCCTTTACATTTCTCAAAAGAATGACTATGATTCTTTTTCATTAATTACAATTATAGCAGTCATGACAGGAATTTTTCGTGAAAATTATTAAAGAGAGCAATATCTCCAATATCATTATCTTTAGTACCATCTTTATTATCAGCTCATTGATGCTGTTTAACGGCTACTTTTTTATTACAAAACAGTATGAAATTTTACAAGCACAAATTGAAGATAGTAAAAAAACCTTTGTTGAAAGTAAACGTAATGTCCTCAAACGTGAAGTTGATGCCATTATTGAATTTATCGAATTCAAAAAAAATCGTACGAACTTAGCTGATCCCAAAGCGGTTGAAGCCATGAAACGTGAAGTATATGACTGGATTCGCCATATTCGATACGGAGGGCAAGAACATAACTACATTTTTGTCTATCAGGTTGAGCGTATGAGCGGTGGTGATAAATTTGCAAAAATGCTTATCAACCCCAATCGCCCTGATTTGGAAGGCGAATATATTTCCGATGCTTATACCGATGAAAATGGCAAAGCGTTTCGTAAAATATTTTTACAAGATATTCATGAGAAAGGGTATTCTTTTGTAGATTACATATATAAAAAACCTGACAGCCCTATTATGCGCCCTAAAGTTTCATACTTTAAACTCTATAAAGAGTGGAATCTTATTATTGCCGCTGGCGCTTATACCGATGATATCGATAAAGAAATTGACATTGCAAAGGCTGATTTTAAAAAAAAGATGAAGCTTGAAGTTACTTCTGCGGTTATTATCTTTTTACTGTTTGCATTCATCGCCAACACATTTGCCGTTATGCTAGGTAAACGCATAGAGCGATTTTTAAATAATTATCACCGACAAGTTCAGCAAAAAACTCTCGAACTTGAAAACCTCAACCGCACTTTAGAGAGTCGCGTTATAGAGGAGATCAAAAAAAATCGTGAACAAGAACAGCTTCTTATTCAAAAATCTAAATTTATTGCGCTTGGAGAGATGATCAGTAACATTGCACATCAATGGAGACAGCCTCTTTCTCAGCTCTCTGCGCTTTTGATGACACTCAAACTCAAATACAATATGGATAAACTCGATAAAACGGCTATGGAGATTAAATGTATTGAGGCTGAAAATATCGTTGAGTATATGTCTCATACTATTGATGATTTTCGTAACTTCTTTATGCCCAATAAAGACAAAAAAACCTTTAGTATCCAAACCTCTATCGATGAAGTGTTGCGTATCATCGGAATGTCAATTACCAATCAAGAAATTGCTATAGAAGTGAACATTTTACACGATGAGTATATTGTCGGTTATAAAAATGAATATGAACAAGTGATTTTAAACCTTCTCTCAAATGCTAAAGATGCCATCATTGCCTCTGGTAAAAAGGGTGGTAAAATCACGATTAGTCTAGAAAGTGATGAAACAAATGTTCGCCTTATCATTCAAGATAATGGTGGTGGCATTAAAATAGAACCTCTTGAAAGAATTTTTGAGCCATATGTTAGTACGAAAGAACAAAACGAAGGTACGGGAATCGGCCTTTATATGGCAAAACTTATTATCGAAAAGAGTATGAGAGGTAAACTTGAAGCAAAGAATGAAAATGGGGGAGCTATTTTTACGATAGAGTTAGAAAAAGGTTTCAAAGAGGCGCTTGGCGGATCGCCTCTTTGAGTCTCCATAATTCAGAAGAAAATATGAAATTCGCTAAGAGAAGTATAGAAACTCAAAGTAAACGATCGGTTAACAAAAGTAAACCTAATTTAATTTAATACTTTCTTCTTGTGGAACACCTATCACTTGGTGAGCTTTATCTCTTTTTCCTGCACTTGCTTCTGCATTGCTAGAAGCTTTTTTTCTAGCCACAGGAGGGGTTGGTGTCGCTATCTTTCCACCTTTGTAAAATCCTGGCTTAATGACAAACATTTCAGTCATTCTCATACCATCAAATGAAGCATACACAAGGTCACCTTCATTAGCCAGTACTGTTTTATGATTGAAGTTTACATAAGGCAATTTTCCATTGGTTGTTTCAATACCATCAATTTCATAATTCCATGCTTGTGCATTCACATCTTGTTTCAAAGAGATAACGACACCTTTGATATAGTTTTTACCAACAAGCTTTGAAAGTTTTGGATTGGTATTTTCTTTATCATTGGCATAGGTTTTAACAGTTGAAGCAGGCGGTGTACGAGATGCACATCCTTGCATCAATAAAAACAAAAGAGCTACACCAAGATACGATAAAATTCTTTTCAAAACAATTCCTTATACATTTTTGCGGATTATAGCAAAATTTCCTATTTATTATGGTAAAATTCGTTTCTTGAATGGGGCTGACATGGCTTCGACAGGAGTAGTTTTAGCTTATGGCTGCATGTCGGAAGTGAGGGTCTTCCGTTACACAACCTTCAATCAATAACTGCTAACAACAGTAACTATCGTCCTGCTTACGCTCTAGCTGCGTAAGTTTAATACATAAGGACTGCTTCTCCCTCTAATGCTATCTAAGGAGGATTGGGAAGTATCATAGCTATGATAGATATACTGCATGAACGCCTTTACATGCAGCGAAGTTAAAGGCTCGTTTTGCGTAGTTTTCTGATTGTTGTACGAAGCAAAATTAAACACTATCAACAATATCTAAGCATGTAGACGTCATAGGTGGCTATTTTTGGACTGGGGTTCAATCCCCCACAGCTCCACCATTCTTGTTGATTTTAACTCGGTAAGAATAGAAGTGTCAAAACTTCTGTTTTCTCCTCGTTACCTTCTAAAAACTCTTTTCTTCTACTCATTGTTTTTACATTGTGTTACATCTAAAGGAATTATTACATTATGAATATACTCTCTAAAAATGCGTCACTTGAAGATTCTATTTTAAAAATGCAGGCTATTTTAAACGATCTTGACTGTGGACTAAAATTTGCCAGCGAAAAGCATCCACTGAAAAACTGTTACTCTGTAAATCTTGCATCAACTGAGGCGCCTAACCACATCTATTCAAACGGTAAAGGCACACTCTCTCTTGCTTCAAAAGCCAGCGCGCTTGGAGAGTACATCGAAAGACTTCAAACCAACAACTTTTTCATCGACTTTCACCTTCCAAACCGTACCTATTACCCTGATCAAAAAGTATTTGAATTTGGCGGAGCATACCTCAACGACACGTTACACACCATTTATAATACATCTAATGAGATGAATCATGAAGACTGGGTCGATTTTAACAGTGACTACATGGATAAAGTCGTTGCCCTTCCTTTTCAAAGCTTTTTTGGCAAAGAAGAGGTTTACATTCCACTCAATATCTTAAGCAACCTATATGTAAGCAACGGCTTAGCAAGTGGTAATACAGCTGATGAAGCTAAAGTGCAAGCTTTGAGTGAGATTTTTGAACGTCATGCAAAACTTGAAATCATCAAAAATGGTTACGCACTTCCTAAATACCCAGAGAAGATCATTGCCTCATTTCCAAAACTTCATGCTGATTTGGTTGAGCTTAGAAATGCGGGATTCATCGTTGAAATTCTCGATGCCTCGTTGGGTGGAAAGTTCCCAGTAACTGCTATCTCGCTTATCAACCCACGTAACGGCACACTCTTTGTCTCCTTTGGTGCTCATCCTATTTTAGAAGTTTCTTTAGAGCGTACCATGAGTGAGCTGATGCAAGGACGAGGTGTTGAAAACCTTGATGCGTTTGAGATGCCAACATTTGATATGAGCCTTGTGGGTGACAGCTTCAACCTTGAAGCACACTTCATCGACTCCAACGGCAAAATGGGCTTTCCTTTTTTAAGTGCTACTAAAAGTTTTGAATATGCGCCTTGGAAGTATCAAGGAGATGGAAGTGCCGACGAATACGCCTTTTTATGTAACATCGTAAAGTCTATGAATAAAGAAATTTATCTAAGAGAATATACCTACCTTAACTTTTACTCATGCCAAATGATCATTCCTAGCATCTCTGAGGTCTATCCTATCGAAGATATGGTTTATCAAAACCGAAACAGCGGTAAATTTATACGTCATGCGGTACTGAACTTTAAAGAAGAAGACCACGAAACATTGCTTGAAACCATCGAGCCTTTGGAAGATTCGCTCAATATGGAAAAATACATTGGTGTTATTTTTGAGCAAAACTTTCAAATGATAGACCTAAAAGCACAAATTCATTTACTGTTGGAGAATTATGAAGAGGCACAAAGCCTTTTAGCATTAAGTGAAAATCCAATGAGTAAGCTTCTCTGTGAGATCATTCATTTAAGAGACCAAGAACATCTTTGGAGTGAATACGAAAGTGCTTTTGAAGATATTTTTGGCAAAGAAAATGTAGCGCACGCACTCAATATATTAGATGGAAAAGCCTATTTTATCGATGTAAGTCTACATCCTCACTATGTCAACATGTTAGACCTCTACGATAGACTCGAAGTTAAAAAAAGTGCACTTGTCGCATAAAATCCTTAATATGTAAAAAACGTAAAATAATACAATTTTTACGTTTTTACACCGTCATAAGACTCCTTTTAGACTATAATTACATAATTAATTTAAAATATTAAGTTAAATTAAAAAAGGAGTCAAAATGTTAATCGTGATTTTACTTGTAGCGATTGGTTTTATCGTTCTTTCAACTAGCAAGTGGAAGCTACACCCTTTTATTGCTTTACTTGTTGCGGCATATGGTATTGCATTCAGTGTAGGCATGAAATATGTCGACATTGCTAAAACCATCACTTCAGGTTTTGGAAGCATCTTAGCATACATCGGAATTGTCATTGTCCTTGGTACCATCATCGGTGTTATCTTGGAAAAAAGTGGCGCAGCGGTTAAAATGGCAAATGTTGTTCTTAAAGTTGTCGGTAAACACCGCCCTGTTCTTGCGATGTCTATCATCGGCTACATCGTCTCTATTCCTGTATTTTGTGACAGTGGCTTTGTTATCTTAAACGCACTCAAGCGCTCCATGGTCAAACAGCTTAAAGTCTCGGGCGTTGCCATGAGTGTAGCCCTTGCTACAGGACTTTATGCAACACACACACTTGTTCCGCCCACACCAGGTCCTATCGCAGCAGCAGGTAACTTGATGGTTGGGAACCTTGGACTCGTCATTGTTGTTGGTTTATTTGTGGCTATTTTCACTATGCTAGCAGGCTATTTTTGGGCAATGACAAAAGGTTCACAGTATAAAAGTGGTGAAGACCTTGACATTGACTTAGAAAAAGACAGTGAAGTGCAAGCCAAATATGGTACGCTTCCAAGCGCATTTAAATCATTTGCACCTATTTTTATTCCTGTTCTTTTAATGGCAATCGAGAGTATTGCTAAACTTGCGTTTAAAGACTCCAGTGAAACATTTATCTATAAATTTTTTGTATTCCTAGGTCACCCTGCAAATGCTCTTTTTGTGGGCGTATTGTTTGCAAGCCTTTTACTTCCAAAATGGAATGAAGAAACACTTTCAGGTTGGGTTGGAGAAGGTGTAAAAAATGCAGGTGAAATCCTCATTATCACAGGTGCTGGTGGAGCACTTGGTGCTGTGCTTAAAGCCAGTGGCATCGGTGACTACTTGGGTGCAACGCTTCAAACTCTTAGCCTTGGTATCTTTGTACCATTTATCATCGCAGCAGCTCTTAAAACAGCTCAAGGATCTTCAACAACGGCACTGGTTGTTACCTCGACCATCATGTATCCACTTCTTGCAAGTTTAGGACTTGATAGTGAAATGGGTAAAGTTCTTACTGTTATGGCAATTGGTGCAGGTGCATTAACTGTAAGTCATGCTAACGATAGCTTTTTCTGGGTCGTTTCACGCTTTAGTCAAATGGACGTACCTGTTGCATACAAAGCCTTTACAACTGCAACCTTAGTACAAGGTCTTGTTACGATTGCTGTTGTTTTTGTTATGTCTCTTGTGATGCTTTAATCACTACGGTGCAGGCTTTTAGGAGCTTGCGCCCTCTTTTTGTGCATCTCGTAGCTTATCTTTTTTACTTTTTCGCTTCCCTTTTACAGGAGCACTCCCCTTCTCTTTTTTAGGTGCTTCACCGATGCGTTCAAACCCTTGAATGCTCTCTTTTTCTATCTTGACATCACAGCGTTTTTGAATGAGCGCAAAATGAGCCTCATCTTCATGGTCAATAAACGAAATCGCTACGCCCTTTTTCCCAGCTCTACCCGTTCGCCCGATGCGGTGAACGTAATCTAAAGGCGAACGCGGTAAATCAAAGTTGATGACGCATTCTATATCTTCGATGTGAAGCCCACGTGCAGCGATGTCCGTCGCAAAAAGGATGTTGACTTTGCCCTCTTTTAGGGCTTGAAGTGCCCAGTTCCTACCCTCTTGCACCAAATCTCCATGGAACGCCTCGGCACTAAATCCGTGTTTGCGAAACTTCATGGCGATGTTTTCACATGCTCTTTTATTTGCCATAAACACCAACACTTTTTTCCATTTATGAGGTTTGAGCAGATGGCGCAATAAAGGAGCACGGTTTTCTTTATTCACCAAGATAGCACGCTGAGCGATATGTTCGACATTTAATTGCTCTGCTTCCACATTTACTTCAACTGCATTTTGAGTTATTTTAGAGGCAATAGCCTGCATTTTTTCAGGATACGTTGCTGAAAACAGAAGGTTTTGGCGTTTTTCAGGGAGGGCTTTAAGTATAGACTCCAACTCTTGCTCAAATCCTAGGTCTAACATCTTGTCGGCTTCATCGAGCACAAAAAATTCTATATGCGAAAGGTTGATTTGCTTTTTACTCATGATATCAAGCAATCGCCCAGAGGTCGCCACGACGATGTCGCATCCTTGTTGAATGTCGTAGAGTTGTTCGCCGATCTTCTCTCCACCGATGACACTCACCACTTTTGGCTTCGTTGGCAAGAATTTTCCAAAGCTAACAAACGCTTCTGCTACTTGTTGTGTTAATTCTCTCGTTGGGGTTAACACCAGTGCTTTGATTTTCGCTTTGCCTTCACCCTTATTTTCTTGCCACAGCTCTAAAATAGGCAATACAAACGAAGCACTTTTACCACTTCCCGTTTGCGCTCTAGCCATCACATCTTTACGCTCTAGTACCAGAGGAATAACACTTTTTTGGATCTTCGTTGGTGCTTTAAAACCTACTTCATGAATGGCTTTTTGTATGGCAGGGCAAAGTGTGGTAAATGGCATAAGCGTGTCCTTTAAATCTTTGTCAGCATTGTAGGATAATCTCACTTTAGAGGAGTTTGAGGTAAGTTTTTGGTATGATAACGCGCTTGTAAACTGTATATTAAGGATAGACCTTGGACCACTATAAATGGATTCTTGCTTTTCACATTATCGCGTTGATGTCATGGATGGCGATGTTATTTTACTTGCCACGACTTTTTGTGTACCACGTCGAACATGCTGAAAAAAAAGAGTTTGTGGAAGTCGTGAAAACCCAAGAGTACAAAATCTACAAGTACATCGGGCTTCCTGCTTTTTGGGCGACCCTTGCTAGTGGACTTAGTATGATTATTGCAGACCCTCAACTACTCTCAAGCGGAGGATGGATTTATGCGAAGTTTACGGTACTCATTGCGCTCATATTCTACTCATTTTCACTGGAAAAATACCGCCTGCAACTTGCCAATGACACATGCACCAAAGATGGTAAATTTTTCAGAGCTTACAACGAAGTTCCTACCGCACTTGCCATTTTAATTGTCGGATACGTCATCACCAAAAGCTTTTCATGGGCATTTACCCTCATAACATTAGGTATTTTTGCGATGGTTATTGACGTTATTTTAGATGGGAAGAAAAAATCGTAATCTTTATTCGTTGACTTTTGAGCGTTGCAAATGTATTTTGATATAGAGCAACACAGAAAGTAAAAGAAAATACCCCACAATGCTATAGCCCATTGTATCGCGCTTATGTATCTCTTTTTCAGACATCACTTTTTCTTCATGTGTCGTTATCTTGAGCGTTTGCTCTGTGACAACAAGACTTTTTTCTGCAACAAACTGTTGTTTTGGTAACCACTCTAGCCCCATCACCAGCACAAAAACGCACAGCACGATTGCCGCAAAAATTTTACGATTTGGCATGAGACTCCTTTTTTGAGAGAAACGGCAAAATGAAAAACAGTACTATCAAAATAGTCGAAAAGAACAAGCCTATCCAAAGGGTTATGTTTGAACTTGGCAATTTACCCAAAATACTCAAGGCTATTAAAGAAATCACCAATGCCCAAAACCACACAAAAAAGTAAGGACGCTGATGCGCGGGAATACGACGAGGGTTTTTATCTAACAGTGGCATAAGTAACAGCCCAACATTGACCACCACGAGGGAAGCCATGCCGATGTACGAACCCTTAATCATCCCAATGTCAAAGAAAAAGCTTTTAAGTAACTGCAACATCCATAAAAAATACCACTCAGGATAAATATGTGCAGGCGTATCGCTTGGGTTTGCAGGCGTTAGGTTAAGCGCATCAAATGCTAAATAATCATGAAAAAAGACACAGTAAAAAAAGAGTGCCAAAAAGAGTGTACACGCTAAAAGTGGCTTTAAAACGGCATTGGAGAAAAACGGTTTTGGCTCTTTATGCGTGATGATATGTTTGCTAAAACGCTCTTCTTTTTGTATGTGTAAACCTTTGCGATTCCATGAGAGCTTATTGGTAGCATACCACTTCATAAAGTCTGTATGCACCAGTACCATTAAAGCAATGGCTAAAGGCATCACCACGATGTGCAAGGTATAAAAGCGTAAGAGTGTGATGCCACTCACACTAAAGTCACCACGCACCCATAACACGATGTCCTCGCCCGCGCCAGGAATGTACTCTAGCAAACTCGTGATGACTTGCGCTGCCCAGTAACTCATCTGACCCATAGGCAGTACGTAACCCGTGAAACCGATGACCATACAGCAAAAATAAAGCACCATTCCGTTGTACCAATACTTTGTTTTACCATGTTTATAAAACCCAAAATAGAGCATACCTAAAAGGTGAATATAGAGTAGTAAAAAGAAAAAGGTTGAGCCAACCGCGTGGATTTTACGCCATAACCAGCCGTAATTAACCTCTTGCATGATGGTCGTATGCACACTTTCAAACGCTTTGCTTGCATCTGGGATGTAGTGCATCGCAAGAAAAATGCCTGAAACAAGCAGTAAAAGACACAAAACCACCATAATGGCGCCTGTGTAAAGGAGTATATTGAAATTATGTATTTTGAGATTCATGCTTTTGCCGCCTCCATGAGTTGGAGGTACGCTTCGCCTACTTCTCCGACGATGATGATCTCACCTTGAACTTTAAATGGAGGAATGACCAAAGGCTTGGTAACAGGGCTTGCAAGTGCGTTGCCATTGTAGTCAAACTGCCCATTGTGGCACGGACAGATAAAACGTTTCGCATTTGTATCGTACTTTGGTACACAACCTAAATGGGTGCAAATGCCCACCATCAGGGTGTAGTAGTGCTCACCGATTTGAATATCACGCTTTTTATCGAGTACCATTGACGCATCTTTTTTTAAAACAAACAGTGGTTTTTTTTGCCATGAAAGGTAGGAAATTTCATTGAGTGGTAAAGCTGCCGTATCTATAAAGGTTGCCGCTTCAAGGAGGGCTTTTTTAGGGGGTTCCAAAGACTGAAACATCATACCTATCGCATGGTAAACACCCGTTCCTGTGAGTGCTAAAAGCGAGTAATTCACCAGTCTTCGATTTCGATCCATCCCAATTTTCCTTTATGCCATGCTTTGCGCGTAGCCATTTTACCAAAACTTTTATCAATAGAGTTCAAAGAACTCTTAACACGCTTTTCAAGCAAAGCTCGACAAGCTACGCTAACGCTAAGTTTTCCTCGGCGGAATGCCCGCGCACCTTTGGTACTTTTACTTCGCTCACAAGGTTTACATCGCACATTAAATTCGGATATGATTTTACCCACAAAGGATGACACATGAAATTTGAACTAGACGAAGAATACATCGAGTTGTTTAAACTGCTTAAAGTGATGGGCGTAGCCGAGAGTGGCGCCCATGCAAAAACGCTTATCGAAGAGGGGCAGGTTAAACGAAACGGCGAAGTGGAGACGAGAAAACGCGCAAAGATAGTTTCAGGCGAGAAAATTGAAGTGGGTGGGGAAGTGATAGAGGTTGAAAGTTAAAAATTTGGCACTGACCCTTTTAGTCTTTTTTAGTCTATATAATAAATATTTGGCTTTATATATAAAATTAGATGATTGATAAGGAAAAAAAGAACATGAAAATCCATGAAAAATACCTCGAAGCGTTAAAGACATTTGATGGCTTTGTCACTGTTTCTGAGTGGGCGGTAAAATTTGGCGAAATGTACCCTGAGCTTTTAGAAAAAGCGAACAAAGAAGCGCAAAACCAAAAGAATGATACGACAGGTCTGCGCGAGATTGCCGCGCGTATCTCTTCACGCCTTGCTACGGGTGGATTTGATGGATTGGTTGAGATAGATGCAACCGAACGCCCTCGTAAAGTCAAATACATCACCAAAGAAGAGTTCAACGAAAAAGCAACTCAAGAGCTAGAAGAAGACATCGAGCCGCTTCGCCGCCAAGACATCATCAACCAAGCAAAAGGGAGTTTGGAAGCGAAAGAGCTTTACAGAATAAACGAATTTGAAAACATCCAAAAAAGTTTTAAAAACTTCCTCGGCATCGACTTCGAAATAGACCACGCTCAAGCACTTTTGGACGATATCCAACAAGGCAAACACCACCCTGACAATTTTCAACTCCTACTCAAATACCACAATGTAAAAAAGTATAAAAACAGTTGGAAAAGATTTAGTATAGAAGAGCAAATAAACTACATCTACAAAGTCGTAGAGTTGCACAAAATCTTAGAAGACAAATTGGGTGTTAAACTCGATAAAGCTATTTTAGATAATTTATTGAGCAGGTTAAAAGCAGTTTATTAAAGAAGCCCTAAAATAGGGCTTCTTCTACATTACGCAGATTTTTTAATCAACAATTTTTCCATATCAGATGTTGCATCATCTGTCAAATGCAAGTTAAAGTTCTCTTGCAAGAATGAGAAGATGTCATCGTTAACAAATTGTGGTGGTTTTGGTCCAAGATAAATGTTTTTGATACCAAGGCTAAAGAGTCCTAGAAGAATAAGAACTGCTTTTTGCTCCATCCAGCTAAGAACGATAGAAACTGGAAGGTCATGTACAGTCACACCAAGTGCGCCAGCAAGGGCTAGAGCGATATGAACAGCACCATTACTGTCATTACATTGACCAAGGTCTAAGTAACGAGGGATGCCTGTGTCTGCAACAGTACCAAAGTCGATGTCGTTAAATCTAAATTTACCACAACTTGAAGTAAGGATCACACAGTCATTTGGTAAACTCTCTGCCATTTTTCTGTAGTATTCGCCGCCTGAGCCTGGAGCATCACAACCTGCGATAACAAAGAACTGGCTGATTTTACCTGCTTGAACAGCTTCAAGAATTTGTGGAGCAAGACCAAGGATGGTTTTATAGTGGTGACCTGTTACAAGTGTCTCATCGCTGTCAAAACCTGTAACATCTGGAAGTGCTAATGTTTGAGCGATCACTTCACTAAAGTCGTTATTGTGGATTTTTTTACCCTCTTTAATACCTACGATGTCATATGTATAAAGTCTATCAACATAGGTTGAGTTTGATTTTGGAGGAACGATACAGTTTGTATTTACAATGATAGTTCCACCCCATTGCTCAAAGAGTTTAGTTTGGTCAAACCATGATTTACCGATGTTACCTTTAAGGTGAGCGTATTTTCTAAGTTCTGGGTAACCGTGCGCAGGAATCATCTCAGAGTGCGTATAGATGTTGATACCTTTGCCTTCTGTTTGGCGAAGTAACTCTAAAAGCATATCAAGGTTGTGTCCACTGACTAAGATCGCTTTACCTTCTGCTTTGTTTTGAGAAATACGAACAGGCGTTGGAATACCAAGGTGAGATGTGTGTGCTTCACTTAAAATGTCCATCATTTTAACACCAGCTGAACCGATTTTCATGAGTTGAGCGATGTGGTCATCAAAGTTAAAGTTTACGTTTGTAAGGGTGAAATAAAGTGTTTGAGCGATGACATCATCAACTTCTTTTGTATCTGCACCAAATTCATTTGCATGTGTTCTATAAGCACTAAGACCTTTAAGACCATAAATCATGATGTCTTGAAGTTTTGCTAAGTTGGCATCTTTGCCACACGTTCCTATATCTTGACCTTTAGAACCACAGCCATTGATGGCACTCATCGAACATTGATCACATAACATGTTTAAAGACATTTTTTATCCTCTTTCAAAAATTTGCGGTATCTTATCAAGAGGAGAGAGGTAAGTCATTGATTGATCTCAATCAAGACTTTTAAGCATTTAAGGGGTTACAACGCCTCCAAAACGTCGTTCTGTTTGTTTGTATTCTGAAACGATTGTTTCAAGTTCTCCCACAGAAAAATCAGGCCAAAGTGTTTTGCTAAAGAAAAGTTCTGCATAGGCTGCTTGCCACAGTAAAAAGTTAGAAAGACGACAATCTCCACCGGTGCGAATCAGCACGTCTACCGCAGGAATGCCTGCGGTATCAAGGTTGGACTCTAAAATTTCTTTCGTGATTTCACTATGTGTTTGAAGCGATTTGTTGATAGCACGAAGAATTTCATCCTGCGCACCATAATTGATAGCCAAAATTTGTCTAAGCCCTGTACAATGAGCTGTCATCTCTTTGGCATATGCGATCTCTTTTTGTAAGGAAGCAGAAAATTTACTGATATCGCCGATGACATCAAAGCGAATATTGTTTTCTAAAAGGGTTGGGATTTCACTGTGCAGATATTTAGAAAGTAATTTCATCAAAACAGTCACTTCAGCTTTTGGACGATTCCAATTTTCAGTACTAAACGCATAAAGTGTAAGATACTTAATGCCCATTTTAGCAGCATATTTTGTGATCTCTCGTACTTTTTTTGCACCCTCTTTATGTCCAAAAGAGCGCTCTTTGCCTTGGCGTTTTGCCCATCTGCCATTGCCATCCATGATAATCGCCAAATGCACTAAATCATTCATTTTCACTTCTTTTTAGCTTACAATTTATGAGCGCCATTTTATCTTTTTTCTCTTTAGCCCACCTTGACAAATCTTGCCACTTTGACTAAAATTACGCCATTACTACTTTTTAGAATTCTCACAAAGTAGTCTCATAAAAATCGACTCAAGCAACTCTATCTTTGGGAATCCTTTCACCATCAAGAGACTCTAGCTTCATGAACGATCAAACTAACAACAAAGAAGGCACAATGAGCGGAAACACTCCCACCTCAAACAATCAATCCTGCGCGAATACAGCCCCAACTAACGGACAAGCAAAACCAACTCATCATAACAAAGCAAGAACACACGTCCCAGTCGATGGCTACAAAATAGAAAGTTTAAGAACCACTCCTCTTGAAAAACTTTTAGAGATCGCAACAGAGCTTGGCATTGAAAACCCAAATGAATTAAAACGCCAAGACTTGATGTTTGAAATTTTAAAATCACAAGTCAATCAAGGTGGATTTATCCTTTTTACGGGCATCTTAGAGATTGCTGGAGAAGGATATGGCTTCTTACGTGCTACAGATGCCAACTTCTCAGACAGTGCTAATGACGCTTATGTCAGCAGTACCCAAGTTAAGAAATTTGCCCTTCGTACCGGTGATATTGTTACTGGACAAGTAAGACCTCCAAAGGATCAAGAGCGTTACTACGCCCTTCTTAAAATAGAAGCCATCAATTATCTTCCTCTTGCAGAGAGCAAAAAACGTCCTTTATTTGAAAACCTAACACCACTTTATCCAACCGAAAAAATCAAACTCGAATACGACCCAATGAAAATCACAGGACGAGTACTTGACCTCTTTACACCTATTGGTAAAGGTCAGCGTGGTCTTATCGTTGCACCTCCAAGAAGTGGTAAAACAGAGCTTATGAAAGAGCTTGCACACGGAATTGCACGTAATCACCCCGAATCAGAACTCATCGTTTTACTTGTTGATGAAAGACCTGAAGAGGTAACCGATATGCAACGTTGTGTTCAAGGTGAAGTCTATAGCTCAACCTTCGATATGCCAGCATCAAACCACGTTCGTGTTGCAAACCTTGTTATCGAAAAAGCAAAGCGTCGTGTTGAGATGGGCAAAGATGTTATCATCCTTTTAGATTCTATCACCCGTTTGGCTCGTGCCTACAACACCGTCACCCCATCCAGTGGTAAAGTCTTAAGTGGTGGTGTGGATGCCAATGCACTTCACAAACCAAAACGATTCTTTGGTGCGGCAAGAAATATCGAAGATGGCGGCAGTTTAACCATCATTTCAACCGCATTGATTGAGACAGGTAGTAGAATGGATGAAGTTATCTTTGAAGAGTTCAAAGGTACAGGTAACAGCGAGATTGTACTCGATAGAAACATCTCTGATAGAAGAATCTACCCAGCCATCAACATTATGAAGTCAGGAACACGTAAAGAAGAACTTCTTCTCACTCCAGATAAACTTCAAAAAATCTGGGCACTTAGAAGTGCTATCAACCAAATGGATGATGTGGAAGCACTTAAATTCTTGTATGCTAAGATGCTTAAAACCAAGGACAATGAAGAACTACTTTCTATTATGAATGACTAAAACCCAAAGGTTGCGCTGTGTCACAAGTACTTGCTCTTAAATATCGTCCTTCCTCGTTTGATAAGTTGATCGGCCAAGAGTCGATCACACAAACACTTAGTTTAGCGCTTAATCAAGATAGGCTCTCTCATGCCTATCTTTTCTCAGGACTTAGAGGAAGTGGTAAGACTTCAACAGCGCGTATCTTTGCAAAAGCCCTTGTATGCGACCAAGGTCCAAGTTCAACCCCGTGTGAAGTGTGCGAACACTGCTTAAGTGCTAATGAAAACCGTCATATCGACATCATCGAGATGGATGCAGCCTCAAACCGTGGTATTGATGATATTCGTGAGCTCATTGAAAGTACTAAGTATAAACCCTCAAGTGCTCGTTTTAAAATCTTCATCATCGATGAAGTTCATATGCTCACCACACAGGCGTTTAACGCACTTTTAAAGACACTCGAAGAGCCTCCAAGTTATGTAAAATTCATTCTTGCGACAACCGATCCTTTAAAATTGCCTGCAACCATTTTATCGCGTGCGCAACATTTTCGTTTTAAACAGATCAAACAGAGTGATGTTGTCAATCACCTTTGTCACATCCTTAATCTTGAAAATATCGAATATGAAAAAGAAGCCCTTGAAATGCTTAGCCGTGCAGGTAATGGTTCCTTACGTGACACATTAACCTTGCTCGATCAAGCGATCATTTTCTCGAAAGGCTACATTAACCCTGAAAATGTAGCATCCATGCTTGGTCTTCTTGATCCTAACCAATTAGAGACTATTTTTACAGCCATTTTAAGTGGCAATAAAAATGAAATGTTGCATCTCATCAAAGAGCTTGAGAGTTATGAATGTGAAGTAGTCATCGATGAATTGATCGCTTATTTGAAAAATGCTTTTTTCGCGCAAGACCGTCGTTTCTCCACCCTACTTTATGAGCGTTTTTTCAAGATTCTCAGTGAAGCAAAAAGCCTTCTTTATATCAATGCGAACAATGGTTTTGTACTCTCTTTGATCTTCTTTAAAATGATCGAAGCGACCAATATTAAAACCATTGAAGAGATGATAGATTCACTCGAAAATGAGAAATTCCGTTTACCAGCTTCACATCCAAAGCCAGAAGTAACGCCAAGTGTTGAAACCACTCCTTCTGAAGCACCAGAAGTGGAAGAAGAAGTACAACACATCAAAGATCAAGGTGTCACTTCAGCAATGCTTTTTACACGCCTTTGTGATAAATTGATGGACCGCAATGCAGAGCTTGGTGAATGCTTCAAAAAACACATTCGTTTTGTCAGCTTTGAAGATGATCTGCTTATTCTTACTTCTAGCGCAGAAGGCGAAGCTAGTAAAACGCTTAACACGTATTACAGCATCATCAAACATTTTGTCCAAGAACTCTTTGGGTTAGAGACAAAAATTAAGATCAACAAAGTTCAAGCCATTCAAGAAATGCCACAACCTGAGCCTTCATTTGAGCCTAACTATGAAGCTCAAATGAGTGAAGCAGAACTCAGTGCCAATGAAGAGAGCTCCTCTATGATGGAAAGTCTTGAATTTGCAGATGAACCTCAAAGCGAGAGTTGTGCTACAGGTGCGATGTTGTCAGGCAAACGAGAAATTGATGCAAAAGAGATACTCAATACCCCTTTTGTACAAAGAGCTACAGAGCTTTTTGATCCACAAAAAATTCAAATTCGTCAGAAAGTTTAATGATGGAAAAAATCCTTATCCTCAACACAGGTGGCACGTTTAATAAACGTTATAACCCTCTTAAAGGTGAGCTTGAAGTCCCAAAAGACAGCCTTGCGTTGGATGGGATTTTACGTTACTGCAACAATACATCGTATGAACTTCTAAATATCATTCATAAAGATAGCCTTGAGATGACAGAAGAAGATCGTGAACTCATTGTCAAGACGATTCAGTCCTCTTCATGCCGTAAAGTTCTCATTGTCCATGGTACAGATACCATGGATGTAACGGCTACTTTTTTAGCGTTACATATCAAAGATAAGATCATGACTCTCACAGGAGCGATGGTTCCTTTTAGCATCGATACCGTGGAAGCAACAAGCAATTTTATGATGGCACTGGGTGATTTGATGTGTAGGGAACAACATGGCGTTTATCTTGCAATGCATGGTGCAATTGCACGTCATGGAAGCATCTATAAAAATAGACAAAAAGGGATTTTTGAACTCTGTTAAAGAACTCTTAACCCCTCTGTTTTCCGAAAGATAAAGTGACTCATCACGATAACATAATAAGGATAGATCACAACTCCTAAAAAAGGAATGATGGTCAGAGCAAAACAGACCAACGATATACCTCTCATCTGTCCTGCATACAGCCTCTTTAACTCTTTATACTCTTCCGTTGAATTGACCATAGAAGACACATCCAAAACCAAAAGTTTATGAAACAGATAAAAGACAGGTACTAAAAGAATGAAGTTAAACAGCGGAATAAAAACCAAAGGAGAAAGCAACACAAACATAAGTGTTGTCCACAAGAGTGTTTTAAAAACCATCCAAAGATAACTTACAAGCCCCATACCCATAAATGCAACTTTTGGATAATAAAGAGAGCCTATCTCTTTGATAAAATACCCCGCAAATAGTCCTACAATAACCGAATAGACCATCAAAAAAAGATAGTACGTTACCATAGCCGATGTAAAAAAGAAAAGAATAGCAACAACGGTTTTTGTAATAAAAATGAGCGAAACCATACTCAAAAACCAGCTCTGCTCAATGCTTCCTTCAAAATGCTGTAAACTTTCGGTAATCCATGCAGTAAGTGCACCCATTCCACCAAATAAGAGCCAAATAGCCCCGATAAATACAAGAATGGTTAAAATAAAAGAGACCAACGAGACAAGCAGAACTCTTGGAGAGAGTGTATCTCCAAGAGCCAGTGCAAAGATATTTGTTTTTGAAGGTGTGTTCATTGATTTATTGAATCACTTGACCATTAACGCTGATAGCACCTTTTTTCATCGCAATTTCATAGATGAAAAAGTCACCATCAGGTTTTCCAAGTGCAAAATCTTCAGCTGAAGTTAAACCTATTTCTTCAAGCATTTTGCGATCATCTTTATGTACTTTTACTTTTGACGTAATGTCTAAAAGACCAATGAGTGCCAATGGGCTTTGTTTATCACTATAATTATTTGGAGCAATTTCAAGTGTTGTATCGACACTCACATCTTTAAGAGCAAGCATTTCCATACTCAATCCTTTAAATGCAAGACCAAGGTCGATTTTTACACCATGGTTAACGAGCGCAACAAAATCATCAATTAACACTTTATCGTCTATAGGCGTTGTACCAAGAAGCAAGGTGTTATAGTCTGCTTGAACTTTTTTCATGGTATCTGAATTGATGCCTCTTAAAAAGAGTTTTGCAAACATTTTTTCAAGTTTAATGTCATCAGCACTATTCAACAACGCAATATTATCTAACGTATAATCCGCTTTAATTTGAAGATCTTTTTTTACATCCTCAACACTGCTCTTTGCTTTCAGACTTCCTAAATCAAACTTCAGATTGGTATATTCGTCATTGATTTCAAGTGCATACTTACCAATGCTAATATCGCCTTGATTGTTAAGATCGTCTTTATAGTTGAAGTTATAGATAAAATCTTTCAACTCACTTTTGAGTAAAAACATCTCACCACTAACACCCAAATTTTGTTTACCAACACCTAAAACACCTTGTACAACACCACCTCGCTCATTAAGCGACAGGAGTTGCTTTTCTGTATCGATGTTAAGAGTTGCACCTTCTGCTTTAATCTCTTCTTTGATATCTTTTAATGTGAGGTCTTTGAGTTTTTGGTCACTTGTAAAGGTCATATCAACCGCTAAAACACCTCGTGCTAACAATGGCAAAATCACATCACTTGCAGCTTTATCATTTGCAAGTTCTTCTTGAATCGATTTTGGTAATTGATCAAGAGAGAGGGAAACTTTAACATCACTCGGTAAAAGGTTAGAGTTTGTCATCTCTCCTTTGAACTTTAAGCCATCAAACGCTTGATTGATCCCTTCATTACTCTCTTCTTGTAAGCTTTGTGCGAAAAGCTTATATTGTGCATTCTTTTCAACTAACTGAGCCAGTAAAAAATCACGTGCTTTTTTTGCATCAGTGACTTCAAGGCTAAATGCTCTTTTGCTAGAAAGATAACCACTTTTACTCAAAATTTCCTGTTTGAAGCCATTTTTTTCAAGTAGTATTTTGTTTGCCTCAATGGTGCTATCCACTTTTTGAGAGACAAACAGAGGTGTGGCAGCTAGGGCTGCCACAACAACAGAAGAGATAACCAGATATTTTGTTTTTGACATAAAGAGCCTTTGTTATTTATAACCTATGACATAGTAGGTATTTTTGTTAGGAACTTTTTCCAAAGTTATTTTGTATTTAGCAGCCCATTTGCTGATCATTTCATTGACCTCAGCAACCTCTTCAGCGCTTGTGGCTTCATTTTTAATTTTGAAGTAATCTTTGTTACTAGAAAGTGCGACAAAAGAGTGGTGAACTTGGAGTGCATCGTGTAATGCGATAAGATGTTTTTCAACATGTTCAAACCCTACGGTATTGTTGATAACGCGCTCAAGTTGCGCTTCTGCATTTGGAGTGACACTGTAACCTAGTTGTGTTAAGATTGCTTGTTTTTGCATGTTTTATCCCCTTTTTAACGTTTTTGTGCGATGAGCACATCTTCGATCATTTTTGAAATATCACCATCTAAAATATTATTGACTTGTGAATAAGCGATGTTGCTACGATTGTCTTTGACTTGCTGATACGGCGCTAACACGTAACTGCGAATCTGGTGACCCCAGCCAATTTCACTTTTTTCAACACCATCTTTTTCTGCTTGTTGTTTTTCAAGTTCAAGCTCATACAAACGTGATTTTAACATTTTCATCGCCGATGCTCTGTTTTTATGCTGTGATCTGTCATTTTGGCACTGCACCACAATACCCGTTGGAATATGTGTTATACGAATAGCACTATCGGTTTTATTAACGTGCTGACCACCAGCTCCACCTGCGCGGTAAGTATCAATTTTGAGATCACGTTCCTCAATGACAATGTCAATATCATCATCTACTTCAGGAGAAACCATGACAGAGCTAAACGATGTATGACGCTTTGCGTTCGCATCAAACGGACTGATACGTACTAAACGGTGAATACCATTCTCTACTTTCATGTAACCATAAGCATTTTCACCTTGGATGATAAAACTAACATCTTTCAGTCCTGCTTCTTCACCCTCTTGGTAGTCTAAAACTTCAATCTTAAATCCACAGCGTTCTGCCCATCTAAGATACATACGGTATAAAATGCTCGCCCAGTCCTGACTCTCTGTACCACCCGCACCTGGGTGAATGGAGATAATGGCATTTTTATTGTCATTTTCACCACTAAGCATCATGGCAATTTCTAAATTGGTGATGTGATCTTCCAAATGCTCTGCGTCTTTATAAAGCTCTTCTATGGTCGATTCATCGTTTTCTGCATTTGCCATCTCATACAAATCAACAGCATCTACAACAACATTTTTCGCTTTGGTATAACGTGTAAGTAAGGAATTCAACGATGTTTTTTCTTTTTGTAACTCCGCAGCTCTTTTTGCATCGTTCCAAAATTCAGGGTCTTGTTCGATCTCTTCAATCTCTTTAAGCCTTGAAGACAAATCCTCTGGTTTAATGATCTGCGCAATATTGTCCACTTTTGTGGTTAATTTTTTGAGAAGTTCGGTATATTCGTAACTATCCAAATGGTTTCCTTTTGCTATAATACTCGCTTCAATTTATGAGACCTCTATAAGACATTATGTCGCAGAAGTCTAATATTATATTCTACTCAAAAGTGCCTAAAATGAAAATAGTAAAAACCATTGAAGAATTATCAAAAGCGAGAAAAGAGCTTCATGGCAGCATCGGTTTTGTCCCAACCATGGGTGCATTACACAATGGTCATCTCTCTTTAATGCAAAAGTCCATCGCTGAGAATGATCATACCATCGTCTCTGTTTTTGTCAATCCGACTCAATTTTTAGAAGGGGAAGATTTTCACAAATACCCACAACGTACCCAAGCTGACATTAAAATCTGTGAACTTGCAGGTGTAAGCATTTTGTTTATGCCCACTGCTGATATGATGTACTCCAAAATGGAGCCAACCATCTTAGCACCAAGTTCTAAAGCCTATATCTTAGAAGGCTTAGCACGACCAGGTCATTTTGATGGCGTTTTACGTGTGGTTTTAAAACTGTTTAATCTCACAAAACCTACACGTGCTTATTTTGGGAAAAAAGATGCACAACAACTCTATCTTTTACAAAATATGGTGGCTTCATTCTTTTTAGACCTTGAAATTGTGCCATGTGAAATCGTCAGAGAAGATGATGGATTAGCACTTTCCAGTCGTAATGTCTATCTCAGTGCAAAAGAACGCCAAGATGCCCTTCTCCTGTGTGAATCACTGAAAGTGGCAACACATGCTGTCATTTCTGGAGAACGCGATATCGCAAAAATTAAAACTGAAATGTTGCATACACTCAAACCTTTACATGTAGAATACGTGGAAATTTTAAATCGTGATTTTGATACAATATCTACTATAGAAATAGGCAACTCTATCATTTTAGTCTGCGCAAAAGTTGGCACTACCCGCCTCATAGATAATTTATGGATTTAAAAAAAGGAAATATTTGAAAAAATTACATCTCGTTTCATTAGGATGCAATAAAAATCTCGTTGATAGTGAAGTTATGCTAGGAAAACTCCAAGCGTATGAACTCTGCGATGACCCCTCCAAAGCAGACGTACTTATCGTCAACACCTGTGGCTTCATTGGACCAGCGAAAGAGGAGAGTCTTAACACCATCTTCTCTCTTCATGAAGCCCGTAAAAAAGGCTCTGTCCTTGTTATGGCAGGCTGTTTGACGGAGCGTTATAAAGAAGATCTTACGAAAGAACTCAAAGAAGTTGATCTATTTACGGGCGTTGGTGACTACGATAAAATCGATGAAATTATTGCTCTACGTCAAAACCGTTTTAGCCCTGCCACATATCTTCTCAATGAAGAAGAGCGTGTCATTACAGGTTCTAATGCTCATGCCTATGTCAAACTCTCAGAAGGGTGTAATCAAGCATGTAGCTTTTGCGCCATCCCTGGCTTTAAAGGTAAACTTCACTCACGCACTCTTGAGTCACTCGTAAAAGAGGTAAAAGCACTTGTTGCAAAAGGTTTTTATGACTTTAGTTTTATTTCTCAAGACAGTAGTTCTTACCTTCGAGATATAGGCGAAAAAGAGGGGCTTATCAAACTGATTGACACCGTTGAGAAGATCGAAGGAGTTAAGAGTGCGCGCATTTTGTACCTTTACCCAACCACGACTTCAAACGCTCTCATTGAGCGTATTATTGCTTCACCGCTGTTTCATAACTATTTTGATATGCCTATCCAACATATCAGTGATTCTATGCTCAAACGCATGAAACGAGGTGCTGGGAAAGAGCGCATCATCGAACAATTAGAGATGATGAGAAAAGCACCTAATAGCTTTATTCGCACCAGTTTTATTGTTGGACATCCAGGAGAGAGTGAAGCAGAATTTAACGAACTTTTAGATTTTACAAAAACATTCGACTTTGACCGTGTAAACATCTTCGCATATTCGGATGAAGAAGATACAAGCGCTTATGAAATGGATGAAAAAATCGATACAAAAACGATCAATAAACGTATCAAACAACTCGATAAAATCGTTCAAGCTAAAACCAAAAAAAGCTTTGAAAAAGAGGTTGGTAAAGAGGTGATGATCATAGTTGAGGGAGAAAGCAGTGAACATGAGTATTTCATGGGTGCGCGCGAACTTCTTTGGGCACCAAGTATTGATGGTGAAGTCTTAGTCAATGACTCAGATATTGAAAATATTGAAATTGGTAAATGCTATCGCGCCACCATTACCGAATGCGTAGGGAATCAACTCGTTGCAACCATTACCGCTGTTGCATGAAGCAACACTAGAATATTTACGACATACTAAAAATCTATTGGCATTTTCAGGCGGTGGAGACTCCACCGCTCTTTTCTTTTTACTTTTTGAAAACAAAATCCCTTTTGACATTGTGCATGTAAATTATCAAACCAGAGCACAAAGTAATGAAGAAGAAGCCTATGCTAGGACTCTTGCAAATACGCATACAAAGGAACTATTTACTTTAACGTGTAAACTTGATGCGTCTAATTTTGAACATCATGCTAGAGAAGAACGTTATTCATTTTTTGTAAAAGTGATACAAGAGCATAACTACGAAACACTTCTGACAGCTCATCATTTAGGCGATCAACTGGAGTGGTTTTTAATGCAACTCTGTAAGGGTGCAGGACTTGTAGAGATGTTAGGCATGCAAGAGATAGAAGAGCGAGAAAACTATACCATCGTTAGACCACTGTTACATATCAGTAAAAAAAGACTTCAAACGTATTTGAACGAGTATAACATCCTCTATTTTAATGATGAAAGCAATGACTCGTTACACTATAAACGCAATCAATTTAGACATCATTATGCACATCCTATGATAGATGATTATGAGACAGCAATAGCTAAAAGCTTTGCGTATCTTCAAGAAGATAAAAAACGTCTGTTACCTTCTATTATGGAGCGTATCAATGATTTGTTTATCGTTCCTAAACAAAGTGACGAACTTCTGAATATCAGGCAAATCGATAAAGCACTTAAACTTCTGGGTATACTTCCTTCGAAAGCACAGCGTGATGAAATTTTACGAACACACTCATGTGTTATTGGTGGGAAAATTGCGGTTTGTTATACAGATGAAAAAATTTTTATAGCACCGTATTGTAAAATAGAGATGGATAAAAAATTTAAAGAAGTATGCCGTAAAGAGCGTATTCCTTCGAAAATACGTCCTTATTTATTTAAAGAAAGAATTGATCCTAGCGCGTTGTCGCGTTAAGATCATACACTTTGATTTTAAAGGTTGAGCTAATGCTCTCTTTATTGGATTCTAAATTAATTGGAAAATCTGCTTGAACGATACTACTGTAACGATTGAGTCCCTCTAAAAAATTATAGAAATTGCTTGGTGTTTTAAGGGTCGAAGTTACGTTCAGTTCATACTCAACAAACTCTTTTTTATAGTCTGATTTTGTGACTTCCATCAAAGAGACTTGGTTAAAAAACTTACCTGCATAGCGCAAAAATTCTTCTTGTGTAAAGGGGTGTTTAAACGCTCCAATAATATGAACATTTTCTGCCTTGAGTTTAGAAAGCTCTGCTTCACGTTCTAAAAAAAGATTTTCAACACGTGTTTTATGCACTAAAACACGTTTATATTCTGCTTGTAGAACTCTATGCTCTTTTACATTCGGGATAATCAATAAAAATACAAACATAAACGTGATAATGATGAAGACCATTAAAAAAATGAGTAGCTTCATAATATCGATTTTATCTAAGCTTCGATCAAAACTATTCACGTATGCCATCCTCGCCAATAATTTTGTTGATGCTTACAAAATTATACCAACCCTCTTTGGTAAGATAAAATGTTGTATTGCTCGTATGAAAAATTGATTTTAGAGGTGCTGCTAGCAAGAAATTAAAGGTATCTTGCGTTGGTGAAATACCATATAAAATCAACGAATTACGTTCCATCTGAACCTTTTTAAGGGTAATTTGGTCTGGCACTAAATCAAATAAATTTTTCATACTCTCTTTTAAAAGCGTGTTGTTGGAAAAAATTTCTTCAGAAATGGCTTTTTGGCGTAAAATAAGACCAATGGCTTCATCATCTTCATCTATCTTCACTTCTAGCATTTCACGTTCTTTGGTTAAATCAACCACACCGTGTTTAAATGAACTCATCTCAATGACAATATAAAAATTAAAAATGATCATAAAAAGAGACATTAAACCAATAAAAACCACCCACATTTTACTAAAGAGTGATAAAAACGGTTTCGGCCTAGGGGCTATGAAACTTAGTCTCATTTAAAAACCTCTTTAATGGCAATGTCACACATACGGTCACTAACGTCTACTTTATGAATTTCAACATCCATCATCAATTCATCTTCAAGCTGATGAATGAGATCTGAACTAATTTCATAACTATCAAAAATGATAATTTCGTCAATAAATTCACTTTTATACAATGGATTGTGATAGTACTCTTCAAGAGCTGTTCTGAGATATTTATAGACTAAAAGATCACGTCCATAAAGCTCTAGACTAATATCTTCTTCTTTCAGCCCTTCCATACCTCGAAATGAATTCATTCCTTTATCATCAATGTCAGAAAAAGAGTCCGTTGAGCGCAAATCATCAATATCTTCTAATTCTCCAAGCTCGGTCAGTTCACTCAGTTCCTCAATGCCCTCATGCTCATCATCGTCTGTATTGTTGACTTCCGGTAACTCTTCAGAACGAATGATTCCCTCTTCTTCTTGTTCATTTTCCCAATCATTGACATCATCACTATGTGTAAAAGCCGTATCTGTTTGGGTTTTGAAAAAAGCTCCAAAATGAAGTTGTTTTTCTTCAAAGATAGCGAGAATAAAAAAATCTTGGCAGTTTAGAATATAACACGTTGGTCTATTTTTGAGTTTTTGAGAAACAACAAAATCATTTAAAATGATAAAAGGAGAGTAAATAAAATCAAGTCCAACTTCAGAAAAAAGGTTTTTTGCCCATTTAATTTCAATATATGAAGCATAAGCAGACCATTGATTGTGTAATGTTACATTGTGAACATTTTGGATATCGACATTATGTTTCGTAAAAGTAGCATTTCCGGTCCCAGAGATAGCACCCTGACCTAATGAGTTCAGTAGAAAAGCAATATAGACAAATTGATACTCATCTTGTAAATTCATCAAATAATCTTCGATTGTTTTATCAAGAGCATCTAGTGGTGGGGTTAATGCAAATGTTTTAGTAAATACTTTTGTAATTGCACCATTTTTTAGTACTTTACAACGCAGTACGCATTCTGTTTCATTTAACACAATAGCGACAAAAAGATTCTGAAATTTTTTTTGAAGAACAGTTCTTATGCCCATATTAATGACTCTTTGTTCACATCACTACTCTTGTGTTAATTTTGAATTTGTACTATATATTAGACTAATATTGCTTAAGTTTTGTAAAATATCAAGCAAAAGTAATACCATTTGATTGTATAGAATCAAGCAGCATGTTCCAAAAGACGTTTTTTAATAAGATCTTTTGCCTCTTCTAAAGAGAGATCATGGACATAAAAAGGATCACTAAAATAAAAATGTAGCGTACTAAAAGGTTTTGGAATACAAAACTTATCCCAACTGTTCATCCGCCAACAAGATGATGGCTGACATGTAATAGCAATCACTGGCGCTTCTTTTTTCATAGCAAGAATGGCTGCTCCATCTGCAACACTATGCCTCGGTCCTCGCGGACCATCAGGCGTTAAGGCAACATCACGTCCCTTCTGAAGAGATTTTAAAGCATTTCTTAACACAGAAGCTCCGCCTTTAGATGAGCTTCCACGTATCGTTCCTCCACCAAAAAGGTGCATAAGCCTTGCCACTAATTCACCATCAAAGTGATTACTCACGATGGTATCAACTTCTCTTCGCTGTGTATAATACGTATAAGCTGCTGCTGCCATAAGAATTTCACCATGCCAAAGCACATAAATACTTGGATTTAATGAACCATTATGCGATAAATGAAATTTCTTCTTACATGTTAAAAATAAAAGTTTGATGAGTATGTAAACCAGTGGCGGGATAATCCACACCAAAAGTTTACGTTTTGTATTTTTAGAGAACAAGTTCGCCATAAAGTGAAAGTCGTTTTGGATTAGTGATTTTAATATTGACTGTTTGTCCTAATAAGTTTTCATCACCTTTAATCTGGACAAGGGCATTATTATCACTTCGCCCTGCTAAAAAACCACTATTGCGTAATTCATCTATATACACAGAATAAATTTTGTCACGATGTGATTCGGCAATTTCATCTAAGATTTCATCTTGAAGCAGTTGTAAGCGTTCAAGTCTAGCGGAGCCTATTTCAGAATCAATTTGATTGGTAAATTCTGCTGCTTTCGTTAATGGTCTTGGAGAATATTTAAATGCAAAAATCTGCTCAAATTTGACTTGTCGCATTACATCAAGAGTATCTTCAAAATCTTCTTCACTCTCTCCGGGGAAAGCAACGATGATATCCGTACTAATCGAAACATCGGGAATCATTTCACGAAGTTTTAAAGCACGATTTAAAAACCACTCTTTACTGTAGCCTCTTTTCATCTGTTCTAAAATATGTGTTGAGCCACTCTGCAATGGCATATGCATCGATTTGCATACTTTAGGGTTATTTGCAAATGTTTCTAAAAATTTATCGTCCATGTGTAATGGATGAGGCGATGTAAAACGAATACGCTCTACTTCAGGGATTTCACTGATAAGATTCAAAAGGTCAGAAAAATCGATATTGTAGTCAATGGAGCCGCTAAAACGTCTGCCATAATTATTGACATTTTGACCTAGTAAAAAGATCTCTTTTGCTCCGTTTTGTGCAGCTTTACGTGCTTCATTGACAATAAGGTCTGCAGGAATAGAAATTTCTTCACCTCTTGTTTGAGGTACAATACAGTAGGTGCATTTTTTGTCACAGCCAATAGAGATATTGACATACGCTTTATACAAACTATTACGGTACTCACCAAAGGCGTACGTACTCTCGTCATAATCGGTATCAACACTTAAAAATTTATCTGTATTGACTGCTGTAGAAATTTTCGAAACATTACGCGCACCGATTACAAAACTCACATAAGGTGCTCGTCTAAAAATCTCTTTCCCTAAATGGCTTGCTGTACAACCGCATACACCGATCTTTGCACCTTCTTTCTTTTGAAGGTTATACTTACCAATTTCTGAAAAAAGTTTACTCACAGGTTTTTCACGTACACTACAGGTGTTGATCAAAATAAGATCAGCATCTTGTACGTTACTGGTTAAAACATAATTTTCTCTATCCCCAAGTTCGGCAATGATGTGCTCTGAATCTCGCACATTCATTGCGCAACCAAGAGTTTCTATATAAAGCTTTTTTTCTTCTAAAATACCCAAAATTTAGCCTTAGAGAATATGTACTTCGTACATGTAATCGCTCTCGCCTAAGCCATAACGAATATCTCTTAAATAAACGCTGAAACCTTGTGCTTCAAAATGCTCAACAAGTGCTACAAGGTCTTTGTGAGAGTTTTCTTTATCAAAATAAAAAATCTTTTGGCCCTCTTTTTCGATAATCTCAGTCACTTTGTCTAATGTAATTGTCTTTGGTTTTCCATTAATTTCATTTCTTGCTAATTTAATTTCCATCGTAAACCTCTTTTCTATCGAGAAAATTATCGTATGTGTCCACTATGCACAAAGATATATCGCGAAGTATACTTTATTTTCGATAAATTCCTCATTAAAAGTAAACAAACGCTTACTCATAAAGAAAAATAAAAGAAGATTTTGGCTATAATCCTTATTCTTCACCGCAATCGTTTAAATTTCCATTTTGATTTTTCATCATTGCGATTATCACACATGACATAAAAAATATGTATCTTTTTAAGGAAACTTATGGAAAAAATTGTAGACATTATAGAATCTATTGCCCATGAAAAGGGGCTTGACATTAACGAAGTGAAAAACACCGTTACTGTAGCACTTATCAAGACTGCTAAACGTGTTTACGGTTCTGAATACGAATACGGCGCAGAAATTGATCCTGCAACAAAAACACTTAAACTCTATCAAAAAGTTATTGTAGTTGCACCTGATGATGAAAGACTATTAGAAGGTAATGAAAATTTTATTGCTATAAAAGAGGCAAAAGAAGTCGATCCTGATATAGAGATTGGTGATGAGCTAACCTATGAATTACCATTAGATAATTTAGGTAGAACAGCTGCAGCCACACTTCAAAAAGAGCTTGAATACCATATCCAACGTCTTTTAGAAAATAACATTTTTGAAAAATACCAAAAGTTGGTTGGCAAAACTGTTTTTGGTACGGTTGTTCGTATCGACAACGATGAAAACACTTATATTGAGATTGAAGAGATTAGAGCAGTATTGCCACGTAAAAACCGTATTAAAGGCGAAAAATTCAAAATTGGCAATGTTGTCAAAAGTGTTATTCGCAAAGTTCTTATCGATAAATCACAAGGTATGTATGTTGAACTTTCACGTACAAGCCCAAAATTTTTAGAGTCTCTTTTAGAACTTGAGGTTCCTGAAATTAAAGATGAAATGATTAAAATCGTAGGAAGTGCCAGAATTCCAGGAGAGAGAGCAAAAATTGCATTAAGTTCTTTACATCCAAATATTGATGCTGTTGGTGCAACGGTTGGAACAAAAGGCATAAGAATCAATGCTGTGAGTAAAGAGCTACATAATGAAAATATTGATTGTATTGAGTACTCCAACATTCCTGAAATTTTTATCGCTCGTGCACTTTCACCTGCCATTATCTCAAATGTAAAAATTCAAAATGGTAAAGCCATTGTTACACTACCAAGCGATCAAAAATCAAAAGCAATCGGTAAAAATGGTATTAACATTCGTTTAACATCTATGCTTACTGGATTTGAAATAGAATTAGTAGAATCAGGTTCATCTACAGTTTCTGCAGAATCTTCTAGCCACGATGATCAACCTGAACGCGATCCAAATGCCTTAAAAAATCTTTTCGGTGGCTTATAATTAATTGCTTCTCTTACGTGTAAAGTTTGAAACTTTACACGTAACCACGTTATTCTTTACTCAGTTTTCTCTTTAACGTAGCTTGCACCATCATTAATCTTTTCTTTTGTCCATTCATAACCGTCTTTTGCATCCTTTTTTATACCACCCCATGTTGCGCAACCACTTATAAGTCCAACTAATATAAGAGCTAAAAAAATACTTTTCACTATTTGATCCTTGAAAATTATTTATCCTCTACGTTTAAAATGAGGATTGAGTTTTGTTAAAACCAAATCGGCAATCATATTACCTAATAAAGTTAAAAATGATGAAATAATGAGTATCCCCATAATAACGGGATAATCACGACTGAGCGCACTCTGGTAAAAAAGAAGTCCCATACCATTAATAGCAAAGATAGACTCTAGAATGACACTACCACCAATAAGACCAGGTAGGGAAAGCCCTAAAATAGTTATAATAGGAGGTGAAAGATTCGGGAGAATAAAGCGCATTAAAAGAGCTCTTCCTTCAATACCTCTACTTTTGGCAAAAAAGATGTAATCACTTTTTAAAATATTGATCGTTAAACTTCTCACATACAAAATTAAGCTGCCTAATCCTCCAAAAACCATAACAAAAATAGGCAAAACTAGATGCCATGCCATATCAGCAATATAAACAATGCCTTGTCCACTAATGCCTTGAGAATGAAGCCCTGAAATAGGAAAAACTTTCCAGTAAACGGAAAAAAGAATCACTAAAAGTAAAGAAAGGTAAAATGAAGGCATCGCATAACTGATAAGCGCAAGCTGTTTGACACTTTTATCATAAAAACTTGACTGCTTCATAGCTGATTTTATGCCCCAATAAAGGGCTAAAATAAAGACTAAAATCATACTAATGACATTCATTAATAACGTAATTGGCAGGCGTTCAAGAATCTCATCGCGTACGGCTTTTCCACTTGCAAATGAAATCCCAAAATCAAGTTGCAACATAGCTTTAAACCAAGAAAAAAACTGCACAGACAAAGATTGATCAAGCCCATAAACACGCTTTAGTTGCTCTAGTGCTTCAGGAGTAATATTTGGATTTAGATCGCCACTAGCGAAAAAAGAGTTAGGAGCGAGATGAATCGCTCCAAAAGAGATAAGAGAGATAATACAAAGCATAAGTACCACATAACAAAGTTTTTGCAGTACTAGCTTCATGTTTTTCCTTACTTTTTCATATCCCAAGCAAGTACAGTATGGCCTTCTTCATCTGTCTCATCCATACCCATACCCATGATGCTATAGCCAGCATCTACATAGTGAATCTCACCTGTAACGCCACTTGCAAGATCACTTAAAAGATACATACCACTGTTACCGACTTCATCCGTTGTAACATTCTTACGAAGTGGTGCATTGATTTCATTCCAATTTAGGATCATTCTAAAATCGCCAATACCACTAGCTGCAAGCGTTTTGATAGGACCTGCACTGATAGCATTCACACGAATGCCTCTACTTCCAAGATCAACAGCAAGATAACGTACACATGCTTCTAATGCTGCTTTAGCAACACCCATAACATTATAATGAGGAACATAACGTGGTCCACCTAAGTATGTTAACGTCAAGATTGAGCCATTATCATTCATAACAGGTAAACAAGCACGAGAAAGTGAAACCAGTGAATAGGCAGATGTTCCAAGTGCGATGTCAAACGCTTCTTTGGTTGTGTCAACGAATTTACCCGTTAATGCTTCTTTAGGTGCATACGCAACAGAGTGAACCACAAAATCAATCTTTCCAAAATCTTTTTCTAAAGAAACTGTTAGAGCTTCTAAGTGAGCTGGATTGTTGATGTCGAGCTCATACACTTTATCACAGCCGAATTCTTCAGCGATAGGGCGAACTCTTTTTTCTAGTTGCTCATTTAAATACGTAAATGCTAACTCCGCACCTTGTTCTTTACACGCCTTAGCGATTCCATATGCAATAGATTTATTATTGGCGATTCCTACGATAAGACCTTTTTTACCTTTCATGAACATAACTCAAACTCCTCTTATTTTTTTACAGTATCAGCGATGCGAATCATCTCACAAAACGCTTTTTCATTCCAGCTTGCTGTGCCAACTAACACACCTTCGCACGCTTTCACATTCAAAATAGATTCAATATTCTCTACTTTTACACTGCCACCATACAGTAACGGCGCAGAGAGTTTCTCTTGAAGTCTTGTTAAAACTTCTTCGATATCTTCTAAACTTGCACTAAGCCCTGTACCAATAGCCCAAACTGGTTCATATGCGATAACAAGCCTATCATAATGGATATCGATACCCTCAAACTGCTCCCAAAGATAGCTCATAATTGCATCAATACCTTGCATACGAATTTCTTGGGGCTCTCCTATACAATAAACAATTTCCACTTCTCTGGCTTTTGCAAAGTCATATTTTGCTGCAATAAAACTCTGTGACTCTTTTAAAATATGACGTCTTTCACTGTGTCCAATCAATACGGTATCGATACCAAACTCTTCAAGTTGTTCAAAACCAATTTCACCTGTATATGAACCACTTTGAATTGGATAAAAGTTTTGAGCGCCTACTTTGATATTTTGTATCTCATCAAACCGATCCAATGCAGTAAAGGGAGCAAAAATACGTACATTTTGCTCGCTTTTTGTATGAGAAACAAATGTTTGTATCTCTTTTATAAATGCTTTGGCAGAACCTCTAGTGTAGTTTGTTTTGAAATTTGAAGCAATGATCATGCTTACTCAGTCTCACTTGTACTTAGTACTTTAACACCTGGAAGGATTTTTCCTTCGATGAGTTCTAAACTCGCACCACCACCGGTTGAGATAAATGTCATCTCATCAGCGTCACCTGCACGTGCAACCACATCAGCAGTATCACCACCACCTACAACCGTTGTTGCATGTGCTTCTGCGATGACATGAGACATTTTAAAGCTGCCTTTAGAGAATTTTTCGAGTTCAAATACACCCATTGGACCATTCCAAAGAATCGTTTGAGCATCTGCTAACGCTTCTCTAAATAGACGTGATGTTGCAGGTCCAATATCAAGTCCCATCCAACCTTTTGGAATTTCTTGAACAGTAACAAATTTAATCGTTGCATCTTGAGAACATGTCTGAGCAGCAACAACATCCACAGGTAAGTAAAGTTTTACACCTAGACGTTTTGCTTCTTCCATGACACGACTTGCTTCATCAAGAAGTTCATCTTCTACCAATGAATTACCGATATCAAGTCCTTGCGCTTTGAGGAACGTAAATGCCATACCTCCACCAATGACCAATTTATCAACACGCGGAAGAAGATTAACCAATGCTTGGAGCTTTCCACTCACTTTACTTCCGCCAACAACGGCAACAAACGGGCGTGTTGGGCGACGAAGAAGATTTTTAGAAAATTCAACTTCTTTTTGAAGTAAAAATCCAGCAGCAGAACTCTTTTCATTGAAATAATGCGTGATAGCTTCAACCGAAGCGTGTGCACGGTGACATACACCAAATGCGTCATTGATATACACTTCTGCCATATCAGCTAAAGCTTTAGCAAATTCTTCATCATTAGCAGTTTCGCCTTTGCAAAAACGAAGATTCTCTAAAAGTAAAATCTCTCCTGGCTGCAATGCTGCTGCTTTTTCAGATGCATCTTTGCCAATGACATCCGTAGCAAGAATAACTTCTTTCTCCAAAAGACGTTTAAGTCTCATTTGAACAGGTGCAAGTGAGTATTTTTCATCCACTACACCTTTTGGACGACCTAGGTGGCTTGCTAGAATGATAGAACAACCATGATCTAGACAGTAACGAATGGTAGGGATTGCTGAACGTACACGTCTATCATCAGTGATATTAGCAAACTCATCTAAAGGCACATTGAAATCACAACGAATAAAAACTTTTTTACCTGCAATATCCAAATCTCTAATAGAGCGAATCATTCCTTATCCTTTTTATTTGCTTACGTGTACAGCCATATCAACTAAACGAGTCGAATAGCCCCATTCGTTGTCATACCAAGCCATCACTTTAACCATATTGCCGCCAATGACTTGTGTTAAATCTGTTGCAACAATTGAACTCCATGTTGTCGTTATAAAATCCTGTGAAACTCTTTGCTCAACATCTACTTCTAAAATACCTTTTAAATTTCCATTCGCATGTTGTGTGAAAAGTGCATTCACTTCTTCTTTTGTTGTATCTTTTTTAATAACAACGTTAAGGTCAACAATAGAAACATTTGGAGTTGGTACACGAACACTTTGTCCATGTAAACGACCTTTGAGGTGTGGAAGTACTAAACCAATAGCCTTCGCTGCGCCGGTACTGGTTGGAATCATATTGATCGCAGCAGCACGCGCACGACGTAAATCTTTACTGTGTTTAACATCTAAAATATTTTGATCATTTGTGTAAGAGTGAACCGTTGTCATCAAACCTTTGTCAATACCAAAAGCATCATCTAAAATCTTAGCTACTGGTCCTAAACAGTTTGTTGTACAACTTGCATTAGAAACGATGGCTTGACCAGCATATTTGTCTTCATTCACACCGATAACAAACGTTGGAGTATCATCTTTTGCAGGAGCAGACATAACTACTTTTTTAATGCCATTGTCAATAAAAACTTGTGTATCTTTTTGTGTGAGAAGCGCGCCCGTACATTCAAGGACAACATCCACACCATAGTCTGCAAAATTCAAAGCTTTAGGATCACGGGTTGAAAACATTTTAACTTTTGCTTTTCCTATTTGCATATAATCATTCTCTAATAACTCAACTGTTCCAGGGAAAATACCATGTACGCTATCGTATTTGAGTAATTGTTTAGTCATAGAACGATCTGCCGTATCGTTGACACACACCAACTCAACATCATCTCGTGAATCAATAATTCTTGCAACACATCTTCCAATGCGGCCAAATCCATTTATAGCAATTTTGAGTGCCATAGGTATTCCTTTTGATATAATAGTCGTTTTAATCCATCTGCTTTCATTTAGGAAAGCGAATTATTTTAGCAAAAATGATGTATAAAAAAGTTTAAAGTCCATGGAGTCCCACAGTTGAACATAGCTATCTTTGGTGGATCATTTGATCCTCCACATACCGGGCATGAGCTCATTGTCAAAAAAGCCTTAGAAATCCTTGATATTGACAAGCTTCTCATCGTAACAACCTATCTCAGTCCTTTTAAAGAAAATTTTTGTGCTCCCGCTGACTTACGACAAAGCTGGCTAGCTAAAATGTTTGAAGGAATTGACAAAGTAGAAATTTTTTCATACGAATGTGACCAAAAAAGACAGGTTCCTACCATTGAAACCGTTTTACATATTAAAAGTTTATATCCTGATGCTAAACTCTTTTTGATTGTTGGAAGCGATAGTTTTGCCTCACTTCCAAAATGGAATCGTTATGACGAACTCTGTACACTTGTTGAATTTGTTGTAGCACCAAGGGGAGAATTTACACCGCCAAAAGACTTGAAAATTTTGCCAATTAATGTTAATATCAGCTCTTCAAAGCTCCGCTCATTTTTGGACCATAGATTTATCCCCAAAGCCATCGAAAATGAAGTGATAGCGTTTTATACAAGGAATCCAATGGATAATAGAATCGAAAGAATCGTAACTGCGTTAAGCGATAAAAAAGCAGAAGACATACAAGTATTTGATATGACAGGAAAAGACTACTTTGTCAATACCGTTGTTATCGCAACAACAATGGGTGAGAGACATGGGCTTTCACTACTCGACCATCTAAAAACAGAACTTAAAGGTGCAGGTGAAAGTTTCTTACACGTTGATGCTGATGAGAATTGGACAGTCATTGATATGGGAGATGTACTCATTCATCTTATGACACCGCAATACCGCCAAAAATATAATTTAGAACTTTTCCTCAAAGAAAGAGAAGATGAGATGAAAAAAGTAAGAGGCGTAGAATAAACCATAAAAACACCTTCCTAGCAAAACTAGGAAGGTCATACTTCACTAAAATTTAGCGTCAGGTTTTGGCATTTTTTCACTACTTTCAGGTAACTCAGGGTAAACAATCACTGGTTTTCTACCTTTCAATGCTTTCAAAAATGTTTCAATCTTTGTACTCTCCGCATCGCTAATACTAATTCCTAGCTGAGTGCTGCCCATCTCTTTGATAGCGTCTTTAAGCGTCCAAATTGCACCATTGTGGAAGTATGGTGCTGTCTCTGAGATATTTCTTAATGTTGGCGTTTTTACCATACCATTCTGATCACCTTTAAAATCACCAATTTGTGCAAATTTATATTTACCAGCTACTTGGAATGGCTGCATCGTTCCTCCTAGTGCAATACCATTATGGCAACTTGCACATCCTTTATCTATAAACACCTCAAGTCCCTCTTTTTCTGCTTTAGAAAGTGCATTATCTTTTCCATTCATAAAGTCATCAAAACGAGATGGTGTCACTAAGGTTTTTTCAAAAATTGCAATCGTAGAAGTAATTTTTTCAAAGTTAATTTTTACATTATCTCCATATGCACTCTTAAAAAATTCAACATATTCAGGAATGGAATTGATACGTTCTTCAACTAACTTTGGTGGCGCTGCCATTTCTGGTCCTGCTTGTACTGGGCCTTGTGCTTGATCTGCTAAGTGAGGACTTCTTCCATCCCAAAATTGCGCCTTAAAAAATGCAGCATTATAAACTGTTGGAGAATTTAGGTGATGTGGATTCGCTGTCCAGCCATGCCCAATTGCTGCACTAATTCCATCTGTTCCACCTGTTGCTAAATTATGACACGTATTACAGCTAATGATAGAGCTTTTTGACATTCGAGGATCAAAATAAAGTTTTTTTCCCAACTCAACCTTAGCATCAGTTATTGGATCTTTAGGATCATCAATTAATTTTAAAATTTCCAATTGGCTTACAGGAATAGCTTCTATCCCATTTTGTTTAACCTTATCAACAAGGCTATTTGCACCCAAAACAACAGTTGCACTGAGTGCACAAAGACTAAGTACCTTAGAAATTTGCATTTCTTCTCCTTTTTAAGATTATAAAAAGAAGTATATGAATAATTATCTTAAATAGTAATTAATCTTATTTAGAATAATTTACTATTATATTTTTAAATAAATAGGATAGTTAATATCTTATTAAGTTCAGCTCCTATAAAATTTTATATTATATATAAAGGACAGTATTCAAATGGATCGGTTTAAAGACGTTTTAAAAGCAAGCAATCTCAAATCTACACATCAAAGGCTTGCCATTTTAGATGCAATCGATCACTTTGGTCATGTTGACATCGATACACTGTATGATTTTATTTTCCAAAAGTATCCTACAATGTCGAAAGCAACACTTTATCGTAATATCAATGATCTGATCTCTTTTCATATCTTAGAAGAGGTAAAACTTCCACAGCAAAAACAACAATATGAAATCAAAAAAGTCCCTCATATTCATCTTTTATGCAGTGAATGTGGAAGTGTCGAAGATATGTTTGTTGAAACAAAACCTCTTTTAGAAACTATCACTTCAAAAAGTGGTTTTTATATTAACAATAGCTTTATTGTAATGAATGGTATATGTAAATCATGCCATCTCAAAAAGTAAAATATCAAAGTGACAGTTTTTGATGACATCGTTTAAATCTTATAAAATAGTATTAAAACCAAGGTGCTAGATTAATCTCTTTTTCTAATATGATTTCTAGGTTATCTTCTAATTGATGTAAAAAATCAAAGCCACTACGACGTTCAACTTCATCAATGCTTACAATATATTTTTCAATACGATCGTTTGTTTTAGCATTTTGAGGCACAATGACTGCTAATACTTTAATCGTACCATTTTCCTCAATACCAGCATAGATTTTATAAAATGCATCAGGGATTTCAACAAAACGTGAGCTTTTTAAGTGTGTTGTCTTCTCATCAAACAATGGTCCTGTATAAACCCATAGCTCTTTAAATTTTGAGGTAAAAGATTCAAGTTCAATCTCTTCTAAACGTTGCCAAAGTTTTTGATTGAGCGATGGTTTTTGAGGGGTGATATTCGTCATTAAAAAAGTTTCTATTTGTGCTTGTTTTCCATAAAGAAGTGAAATGGCATGATTAGGAGCCATGTGCCCTCTATCATATCCACTATTCGTATAGTCATTTGAGTCAATGAATCCGAAATTGCGCCAATCAGCATTAAAGTTTTCAGGGCGTTTTAAACGAGGAGCATTTTCACTTGGGGGAGTTAGTTTATAAACAACCCATAAAGGGTTGCCTTTGATATCGGAATAACCAACCATATAAGCACTATTTCTGAAAATTCGTGTATAGGTCTGAATGGAGTTGTCCATGGCTTTAGGGATACCAGCAAAAGCCATTGTATCACGTGCAATGAAAACTTCATACGAGTACGATAGCCCTCCTAAAAGGAGGGCTATGAGTAAGGCTTTTGGATTTCTAATTACGAATGTTAGAATTGACGAAATGAGGTTTAGTCTTCTCACGACCACACTCTACATTTTGTCTTTTGCGTCAATACCTATAAGTTTAAGTCCTACACGAAGAGACAATCCAACAACAGCAAAAAGCTTCAGAAGTTTTGATTCATCAACACTTCCAACAACGCGGTTTTCATTATAGAATTTGTGCAAACTTGCAGCAAGGTTCTTCAGATATTCGGTCACTTTTTGTACTTGTCTCGAGTGAAATGCGTCTTCTAAAACTTCTGGTAATAAAAGAGCACTAAAAAGAAGATTTTGTGCATCTTCACTAAGGTTTTCAAGCTTTACATTTTGTACATCACTAAGGCTTTTTTCTGCTTTTGCAAAAATTTGATTGATACGAGCATGTGCGTAATTGATATAAAAAATTGGGTTATTGCTGTCTTCTTGTTTAAAGACATCTACATCAAATTCAAGATGTGTGTCAGATTTTTTGCTTAAAAAAACAAAACGAAGCGCATCACTGCCCACTTCACTTACAACATCACTCATCAAAATGAAATTTCCTGCGCGTTTACTCATCTTATATGGCTCACCACCCTTAAGAAGAGAAACCATTTGAGCTAAAAGAACTTCAAGCTTTTGTTCATCATAACCTAAAAAGTTTATCGCTGCTTTTACACGTGTGATATACCCATGATGATCAGCACCCCAGATATTGATGTATTTATCGTAGTTTCTTTGAAATTTATTATCGTGATAGATGATATCGCCTGCAAGATACGTTGGTCTACCATCTTCTCTTACAACAACACGATCTTTTTCATCGCCAAGCTCTGTAGAACGAATCCAAATTTTACCACCGTCTTCATAGGTTTTATCGTTTTTTTGGAGTTTTGCAAAGCTTTCATCCCATTTATCATAAAGAGATTTTTCACTGACAAATTGTTCAAATTCAATACCAACGTCGGCAAGATTAGATTTAATGAGTTCAAGCATCTTATCTTTACCCCACACAGAAAGCGTTTTGATATTTGCTTCATCTTCAAAAATAGCATTACCGAGTTCAGCTTTAGCAACATGTGCTAAATCAACAATATACTCTCCACGATAAAACTCTTCTGGCCATTCAACATCTACACGAAGAATATGCTCACGTCCTGCAAGATAAATAGAAAGACCTAAAAGATCTACTTGGTTACCAGCATCATTAACATAATACTCTGTCGTGATTTTATATCCAAGATGAGAACCAATACGAGATAAAGCATCACCAATTACTGCACCACGTGCGTGTCCAATATGCAAAGGTCCTGTTGGGTTTGCACTAACATATTCGAGTAAGATTGTTTCGCTTTGTTCATCTTTACCAAATAGAGTTTCATTCTGAATTGCCCATGTAGCATACTGATCCAAGAATTGTTCACTCAACTTGAAATTGATATACCCTTTAATAGGTGTCACTTCTTGGAATATCTCTCCAGTATCAAACTGAGTACAAATCTCTTCTGCAATAGCAATAGGTGATTTTTTTAACTCTTTAGCTAGAGAAAAAGCGATAGGCGTAGCATAATGACCAAAAGAGAGATTGGTAGGTTTTTCTAAAACAAACTCTCTTTGTAATTTCTCTCTAATAGCACGAATAACCGATTTTTTCAATACATAACCTTATACAGATTTTTTTTCATCTGTGTGTGCTGCTGTTGTTGTAGCAGTAGATTCAGGTTTTGCTTCTACTTGATCCACAGTCGTTTTAACTTCTTCATCTTCTTTGATAGCTTTTTTAAAATCTTTCATACCTTGACCAATGCCTTTTGCAAGTTCTGGTATTTTTTTAGCACCAAATAGTAAAACAACAACTGCTAAAATAACTAACCAATGACCTATACTAAATGAACCCATACTATCTCCTTTGTCTTAATGACGATATACTTTATCTTGATATTGTAGCATTTTTTTATAAACTAAAAATGAACCACTTTTTTATTCGATATTTGCCCAAGCACTGATAAACTCACCTAAGTCCATCAACTCCATTTTTTTCCGCGAAGTATATGCAATTGCTAGCAAATCGTGTAAAGCTGTTTTAAAATCATCGTTAATTAACACATAATCATATTCCCTTATACGTGTCATCTCAGAAACAGCGTTAGCAAGACGTTTTTCGATCACCTCTGAACTATCTGTCCCTCTACTAATCAGTCTTTCTTTCAAACTTTTCTGATCAGGTGTCGTAATGAAAACAGATGTAATTAAGCTTCCAAACTTCTCACGAGCAATTTTGTGTCCTTGTACATCAATATCGCAGATGACCAGTTTTCCTGCATGTAACTCTTTTAAAATTGGTTTAAGTGATGTTCCATAATAATTATCATGGACTTTTGCCCATTCTAAAAAAAAGCCTGCATCCATATCTTTTTCAAACTCTTCTTTGGAGATGAAATGGTAATTAATGCCATCCACTTCACCTTCACGAATGGATCGTGTTGTACTTGAAATCGAAAAATAAGAATCTGTAATTTCTTTCAGGACCTCTTTCATTAAAGAGCTTTTACCTGAACCACTCGGTCCTGAGATGACTAAAAGGTTACCTTTCACTTCTACTCTTTTTCATCAAATGTAATAGAAATATTAAGACGCATACCCTTAAGTGCTTCACGCAAAATGTCACTTTGTGCTAAACTTGAAATACTTTTCGCAATACTACTTTCTATTTCATCACGAATGACTTCAATTTCTTGGCTTTTTGATTCAGGAACAACTGGTGTTGGAGCTGAAACCTCATTCTCTTCAATCTCTTCTCCAAACGCCTGTTTCAACATGCTCTCATTGAGATCATCTAAGGAATCAATATCTCCTATTTGATCTATATTACCTAGTGCTACATCGATTTTTGGAAGTAATGCTTCCTCTTCTAGTACTTGCTCTTTTTCTTCTTCAATTTTTTCATCAATCACTTCTGCAAAGTCATCGATAATCTCTTCTTGATTTTCCTCTACAGAAGTATCGCTCTCTGATTCAAATGACTCTGTCATTGTATCTTCTTCAATAGGTAATGCCATTTCTTCAAGATTCAACTCTTCAGCAGTATCTTCCTCTTCTTCAATACCTAATAGCTCATTATTCATCAAAGGATCTTCTTCTGTCTCTTTTTCATCAAAGAAAAATGTTCCAGCAGTATCATCTTCTTCTCCTAATGCGTCAAGTGACAATGCAGCAATTTCTTTTTCATCATCATTCTCGTCACTTTCATCTAAGAGTTGTTTTACTTCATTAATATCATCTTTATCTAGAATAGAAGGATTATGTTCTTCTTCAAAATCATTTTCTTCTGTTTCAAGAGTATTGACAGTATCATGGTTCTCATTTTCTTCAAAATCAAAATCTTCAAACGAAGTTACGTCTTCTTTTCCTAAAGGCTCTACATCATCAAAAGAGAAATTATCATCGCTGTGTGACAACTCTTTTTCATCCGATGTCTTTGAATCAAATAATTCATCTTCTAAATTTAAATCATCTAATTCCAAATCATCAAAAGTGAGTTTTTCACTATTTTCTTCCTCTTCTTTAAAATCATCTGGATGCTCTTCCAATAAATTGATTGGTAGCATATCATCATCTTCAGCATCAATTTTATCAATATCAAATGCATCAGCATCTTCTTTATCGACTTGAGAAATAGGCTCTTCCTCATTTGGCTCTTCTAACTTATTGCTTGCAATAACATTTTTAATCTTATCCATCAAAACTAAAAAATCCGTTGGTAAGAAAGGCTTTTCCAAAGAAACATTCATTGCCTCAGGTTTTTTAGCACCTCTTTGACAAATATAAACAACATAGTCACACCCTGTATGTTCACGTAGTCCTGCTACTGCACTCTCTTCGTAAAGTTCATTGTCAACTAAAATGACATCATATGTTGTGAGTGGTACTAAGCCATAATCTTCGAACTCGTCTAACTCATACCCAGCTTTTTCGGCACTAAGTTTGATTAATCTTGAAACAGCGGGATTATTATTGAGTAGTAACAGGCGCATGCTCACTCCTGAATGAGAATTAATAACTCTCATTGTAGTATAAAAAAATTTATGATTGCTTTAACGGACAAAAAGAAGTGTCAAATGGTTCAATGCTTCGATAAACTCTTTTTTAAAGAGAAGCATGATAGAGCTTAAAGTGGCAACAATTACAATAAATGAAACTGTAATTTTAATGGGGAAACCAATAACCAAAAGGTTAAATTGAGGCATGGTTTTCATAAGCATTCCAAAAACAACATCTAAAAGTAAAGAAAAAGCTACAACAGGAAATGAAAGAATAAATCCATAGACAAACATCCCTGTCATAGCTTTGAGCAGATACGTTAACATATTCGTCTGAGGATAAAAATTTCCTAATGGCAAAAGAGTCAGTGAATCCGCAATAAAAAGTAGCATTTGGTGATGCCCGTTAAATGCAAGAACAACCATAAGACCAATTAAGGAAAGTATTTGTGACAATATAGGGATAGAGGTACTTGTTTGTGGATCAATAACACTCGCCATTGTAAAACCCATAATAAACGAAATTTGCATACCTGCCATTTGTAAAATAGAAATCGTAATAGTTAAAAATAGCCCCGCAACGAAACCAATCAGTAATTCACCAACTATTGCAAGTGTAAGATTCAGTAATGTTGGAGTCACCTGTAAGGCAGGCAAAAGTGGGAATAGAAAAATAACCATAAAAAACGTCATAGATGTTTTAATAGTTAATGGAATATTTGCATGAGAGAAAAAAGGGAAAAAAGCGAAAAGCCCACTAATTCTAGCAAATAGAAGAAAGAAGAGAATCACTTGATGTTCACCAAAAAGTTTAACCAGTGATTCCACGTTATGCCTCCTCTTTTAATCCATCCACATGGAGATGGCGTACATATGTACACTGTTTGGCTAACTGATGATTATGTGTCACTAAAAGGAGTGCAGCATTCTCTTTTTCAATGTATTCAAATAAAACATTCATCACCTCCTGGGCTGTTTTGTCATCCAAGTTTCCAGTTGGTTCATCTGCAAAAATAATTTTAGGTTTTTTGGCTAGGACACGAGCAATAGAAACACGCTGTTGTTGTCCGCCAGAAAGATCGCCTACTCGATAATGCATAAAATCAGCGATACCCAAACGCTCTAATATTCCTTTATCGATTGTTTTATCACTAATAAATGAAGCTAGTTCAATATTTTCATTAGCGAAAAAACCTTTAAACAGATAATGCGATTGAAAAATAATACCTACATCATAACGTCTAAGCTTTAATCTTGCATCATCATTATCGTGATAAATATTATGATCACACAAAATTACTTCACCGTTATTTGGTTTCAGCAAGGTTGAACAAATATGCAAAAGCGTTGATTTTCCACTACCGCTGACACCTAAAATGGCCATTGATTCTTTAGGAGCAAGATCAAAATGAACATTCTCGAAAAGACGATAATCAAAAGCGTGTGAAATATTTTGTACGTGAAGTAAAGACATCAATGTCCTTCAAAGAGAGGGGTGAAGAGTCTCCTCTTCACCACAAAGAATTTAATACTTATTTAAGCTGCTCAGCAACTTCGCTAGCGAAGTCACATGCTTTTTTCTCTAAGCCTTCGCCAAGTTCGAAACGAACATAGCCAACAAGCTCGATTTTACCACCAAGCTCTTTAGCTTTTTCTTCAACAACTTGTGCAATGGTTTTTTTATCATCCATAACATAGAATTGGCTCAAAAGTGTATATTGTTGATCAAGTTGTGTGTTATCAGCGATAAAACGCTCAATTTGACCAGGAATGATTTTGTCCCAGATTTGCTCAGGTTTGCCTTGTGCTTTAAGCTCAGCTTGCATTTCTTTCTTAGCGTTCTCTAAAACAGCATCTGTTAATTGAACACGAGAAACAAAAAGAGGCATACGTTTAAGAGGTTTCTTAAGACGTGCTAACTCTTCATTCTCTTTTTCAATATCAGCTTTGATACCAATAGTCTCTTTCTCAACAAACTCAGGATCGAGTTCTGTATAGCTTAAGAAACTTGGTTTCATAGCTGCTGCATGCATACAAAGATTTCTAATAAATTCACCTGCAGCTGCAGCCGTTTTTTCGCTATCACAACTTGCAGCAATGAGAACACCTACACGGCCATTTGAATGAACATAACCATTTACAATGCCATTTGCTCCAGCTTTTAATGTTGCAAAGCGTCTAACAACTAAGTTCTCACCAATTGTAGCAACTTTAGTAGCAAAGTATTCTTCAAACACAGTACCATTGATAGTTGTTTTCATCAACTCTTCAGTTGATTCAACATTTGTCGCTTGGATATGCGCTGTTGTCTCTTTTGTTAAGTTAATGAAACCTTCATTTTTTGCAACGAAGTCAGTTTCAGCATTGATTTCACTGACAGTTGCCATTTTTAGGCTTGGGTCAACGAAAACATTCACCAAACCTTCACTTGCAAGTCTGTCAGCTTTTTTAGCTGCTTTACCAAGACCTTTTTCTCTTAAAAGGTCTTTTGCTGCCTCAAAATCACCATCGGTATCGACTAGTGCTTTTTTGCAGTCCATCATACCAGCCCCAGTGGACTCACGTAGTTCTTTTACTAAAGCAGCGGTAATCTCAGCCATTATTCGCCTTCCTCTACTGCAAATTCTTCTTCGCTTAATGCTTCGTCAATAATCTCTTTTTTCTCTTCTTCGCTTACTTCAGCTGCTTCTTCAGTTGCTGGAGCATCTTTTGAACGGATTTCATAACCTTCAGTCATCGCTTCACACATCTCTTTACAGAAAAGTTGAATTGAACGAATCGCATCATCATTTCCTGGAATTGGAAGATCAACAACATCTGGATCACAGTTGGTATCAAGTGGAGCTACAACAGTAATTCCAAGTCTTCTTGCTTCTTGAACTGCAATTTTCTCTTTTACAGTGTCAATAACAAAAATCATATCTGGTAAATTTTTCATATTTCTGATACCACCAAGATAATCAAGAAGTTTCTCTTTTTTTCTTCTAAGCATTAACGCTTCTTTTTTAGTAAGAAGGTCAATTTGTCCATCTTCTTCCATTTTCTCGATGATGTCAAGTTTACGGATTGATTGTCTGATTGTTTGATAGTTTGTTAACATACCACCTAACCATCTGTGGTTAACATATGGCATACCACATTTCTCAGCGTATTCTTTAATCGCTTGGCTAGCTTGTTTTTTTGTACCAACAAAAAGCATTGTTTTGCCTTCTGCTGCTGCATCTTTTACAACATTGTATGTATATCTGAAATAACGTAGTGTTTTTTGTAAATCTACGATATAGATATTTTTTCTTTCACCGAAGATGAATTTTTTCATCTTTGGATTCCAACGTCTTGTTTGGTGTCCGAAGTGTACACCACACTCTAGTAGGTCTTTCATGGTTACCATGAAGCGCTCCTTATGTTTTTTTGGTTTAGCCTCCACACCCATCAACAGTAACAACTGCAACCGTAAAGGATTGGTGTGTGTGAGATTTGGACCGTGATTATATTCAAAAAAATATTAAATTTTGCTTGTTTTAATCTAAAAATAAGTTCTGTTTGCAATGCTTTAATTTACTTTAAATCAAAAAAGTTCTATAATTGCGCAAATCTTAAAACCATAGAGGTACTATGTTGCGTATAATTTTGGCCTGTTTATTAAGCCTTTCTTTGCTGTCGTCGGCAGAATACATGGGAGCTAATTCATATGGCAGTGATGATTTTGAGGCTGAATTTAATGCCAAAAACGATGCAAAATTGTTTGATCCATTGAGTGGTTATAACGAAATCATGACAAGTTTTAATGATACATTTTACGAATATCTGCTTAGGCCAACAGCACAAGGATATGCTTACATTGTTCCTAAGATGGCACGTAATGGTATAGCAAATTTCTTTGATAACCTTTTTTATCCTATTCGCCTTGTGAACAATCTTTTACAATTAAAATTTTATAACAGTTGGGAAGAGACAGAGCGTTTTGTACTAAACTCAACTATGGGTATTTTAGGCTTTCACGATATAGCAGGTGAGGAATTAGGTATTAAAGCGCACGATGAAGATTTTGGACAAACATTGGGATATTATGGCGTAGGTAGTGGTTTCCATGTTGTCTTACCACTTTTGGGACCTTCAAATGTACGTGATATTGTTGGTCTTGCTGGCGATATGTGGCTTAACCCAATTAATTACCTTGAAGCGCGTGATGCTAATTTACTTGATAGTACAGAAGAGTCTATCGCGACAACAGCATTCTATACAATCAATAAAACATCTCTACATGTAAAAGAGTATGATAACTTCAAAAAAGATGCTATTGAGCTCTATCCGTTCTTGCGTAATTTTTACGAATCAAGAAGAAATAAACTTATAAGTGAATAAACAATGAAAAAAATTCTTGCTGTTGTAGTACTAACGCTTCTATGTGTGCAATCTCTTTTTGCAATAGAAGAACATGATATATCAACATTTATGCAAAACAACATTGATAATGCAACAACGATTTTACGTGATAAAAAAATACAAAAAAATGAAAAATCTGAAAAACTTTATGCTATTTTTGATTCGATTTTTGACTACACACTCATGGCACAATTGGCACTTGGTGGAAAACAATGGGCAGCACTGCCACCTGCAAAACAGAGTGAGTTTACAAAACTTTTTGAGCAAAAACTCAAAAAATCGTATATGGAAAAACTAGATCTCTATACCGATGAAAAAATTGTTATTAAAAATTTGGAAAAAATCAAAGACGCGCGTATTCATCTCACAACGCATTTGATGAAAAATAGTGAAGTCTATGAAATTATCTATAAATTCTACAAAGATAAAAATGGAAGTTGGATGATTTACGATGTTGATATCTTAGGTGTCAGTATCATTCAAACGTATCGTACACAGTTTGCTGAAATTTTGGCAAAAGAGCCATTTGAAAAATTGCTTGAAAAGCTCAAGCAACCTGACGAGCCAACACCAAAACAATAAATAGTAACACATCAATACGTGTTACTATTTGCCTTCTTTTTTTAAGCGTTAATTTTCTCTTTTATAATTTTAGCTCTTTGTGCAATTGTGTCGATTTTTTGAGCTGCACTGAGGTTTTCATTAAGTAATACTTCTACAAATGCACTTCCAACAATAACGCCATCCACACCACGTGCTCTCTCTTTTGCTGTCTTTTCATTCACACCAAAACCTACAAATAAAGGTGTAGTGCTCTGCTCTTTGATCGCTTGAATCGTTTTTGTAAGATCTTCACTCGCGTGAGCTCCTGTAATTCCAGCATATGCCACAAGATAAATAAACCCTTTTGCATCTTTAACGACTTTGGCAATACGCTCTTTACTATCTGTTGGAGCTACAAAACTGACCATAGAAAGGGCATATTGTTCCATTAGAGGCAGGTAAGGGACAGCTTCTTCGTGTGGAAGATCTGGAATAATAAATCCTTTAACCCCAAATTCTGTCGCTTTTTGTGCAAATGTTTCAACACCTTTATGATAAAAAGGATTAAAATAACCCATCCAGTAAGTCTCAATAGTAGGCGCAACAACTGAAGAAATATCAAACAATGTTTGCATTTTAAATCCATTTTGCAATGCATGCAAATTGGCAACTTCAATAATAGGACCATCTGCAACAGGATCAGAAAAAGGAATTCCTAATTCTAGCTTGTCAACACCTGCTTCTTTTAGTGCAGAAACCAAGTCCAATGAAAAATTCTTATCGGGGAAACCCGCCGTAATATAGGCAACTAATTGCTTCACTCTTTCTCCAACGTATGAGGTACTTTTATAATTAACGGATTTAATACAGTAAAAAACGATGCATCATTTTCAACATCTTGTCGGTACTTTTCAAACTGATCGCTGACTAAAAGTAACCAATCGATAAACTCTTCACTCGCGGGGCCTTGCAACGTTCGCGCCTCTTCTACAATATCTTCACACAATACTGCCAATTTTATAATAGGATCTAGTTTTAAAAATCCTGCGGCTGATTTCATATTATGGAAAATACGAAAAAGATCTCCAATGTTTTCAGAATAGCGCTCTTTTTTACTGAGCCCAATAATCAGAGGCTCCATATTTTCACACATAATGGCATAGTGAGAGATAAAATCTCCTACAATTTCGATGTCAAAATCAACTTCCAATTGTGCCAAAACACCCATGTTGCTTACCTCCGAAGTTGCTCATTGTACCATGTTTTTTATAAAATTTTCTTGTCCTAAAATAGGGTATAATGAGGCCATGAAAACAATTACATCTATTAAACAACAGAAGGGAAAAACTCCCCTCACCGTTATCACTGCTTATGATGCGCTCTTTGCATCTCTTTTCGATCAAAGAGTTGATATCATCCTTGTTGGCGATAGCCTAAATATGAGTTTTAATGCTAAACCTGACACACTTTCAGCGAGTATGGAGGTCATGCTTTATCATACCAAAGCTGTTTGTGCAGGCGCTAAAGAGACTTTCATTGTTTGTGATATGCCTTTTGGAACATACACAGATGAGAAGATGGCACTCCATAATGCTTCACTGGTATACAGCCAAACCAATGCACATGCCATCAAAATTGAAGGCGGTGTGAGTCGTGCGCACATCATCAAGGCATTGACACAAAACTCTATTGCAGTTATGGGACATATTGGACTGATGCCTCAATATGTCAGAAGCGAAGGTGGTTATAAAGTTCGAGGACGCAGTGAAGAAGATATTCTTGCATTAATCGAGGATGCCAAAGCCGTTGAAGAAGCAGGTGCTTTTAGTTTGGTGATTGAAGGTGTTGTTGAAGAAGCAGCTAGACGTATTTCTGAAGCTATCACTATCCCTACTATTGGCATAGGAGCAGGTAAATATACTGACGGTCAAGTATTGGTTTGGAGCGATATGTTAGGCTTTTTCCAAGCCTTTCAACCTAAATTTGTTAAGCGCTACTTAGAAGGTGCCACACTGGTACAAAATGCTGTCGATGCGTATGTAAAAGAAGTTCAAGAACGTAGCTTCCCAGAAGCTCCCTACACCTATACAAAGTGAGTAAGATGGAACGCATCGTTGAAATAGAGAAGATTTCTTTTGAGAATGACTATGAAAAAAGCTTGCGCCCCTCTTCATTTGATGATTACATAGGGCAAGAGAAGATCAAAAAAAATTTGCAAGTGTTTATTCAGGCAGCACAAAAACGCTCTGAATGTTTAGACCATATCCTCTTTTTTGGACCTCCTGGTCTTGGTAAAACGACTTTAGCACACATTATTTCAAATGAAATGCGTGCCAATATGAAAATTACCGCAGCTCCTATGATTGAGAAAAGTGGCGATTTAGCGGCAATTTTAACTAACCTTCAAGAAGGGGACATTCTCTTTATCGATGAGATTCATAGACTCTCTCCTGCCATCGAAGAAATACTCTACCCTGCTATGGAAGATTTTCGTCTTGATATTATTATAGGTTCAGGTCCTGCGGCTCAAACGATTAAAATTGACTTACCTCGATTTACACTCATTGGTGCAACCACACGTGCTGGTATGATAAGCTCTCCCTTAAGAGATCGTTTTGGTATGCATTTCCGTTTGCAATTTTACACCAAAGAAGAACTTGCGCTCATCATCACCAAAGCATCCCATAAACTTGAGAAAATATGTCTGCAAGACGCCGCTGTGGAAATGGCACGCCGCTCACGTGGAACCCCTAGAATTGCACTTCGTCTTTTAAAGCGTATTCGTGATTATGCTGACGTGGAAGATGAAGATCACATTCATAAAGAACGTGCGCAGTATGGACTTAATGAACTCGGTGTAAATGATCTTGGTTTTGATGAACTGGATATTAAATACCTTGAACTTTTACTACAAAGTAAAGGGCGCCCTTTAGGGCTTAGTACCATTGCAGCGGCTCTTAGTGAAGATGAAGGTACCATTGAAGATGTGATAGAACCTTATTTATTAGCAAACAGTTATATTGAACGAACAGCCCGAGGGCGTATCGCAACACCTAAAACGTATGAGCTTTTTAGGCTAACACCGCCTACATTACAAAATGGACTTTTTGAGGATACTCTATGAATGAACATCGTTTCTTTTTAACTGCTATCTTTCTTGCTGTATTGTTTTCAATCCTCAAGTTGTATCAGCCTTTTTTGATGATTATAGCCATTGCATCTTTGCTCGCTATGGCAACCTATAGCCTCAATCTCAAACTATACGGTTTAACGAAAAATAGACACCTTGCAGCGGCTTTATCAACACTATTTTTATCTGTTCTTCTTTTTGGGCCTATTGTCTATACATTGACCTCTATTGGTGGGATTGTTAATAATTTTGATTTTTCGATGATTGAAAAAGTGCAAACGTATTTACGCAGTTTAGATTATCAACTGCCAGCTCCCCTTGCTTCGGCGCAACCTGCTCTAGATGATTTTATTAACAATCTCAATATTGCTCAAATTTCGAGTACCACGCTTTCATACCTCGGCTCAATTGGTAAAAACAGTGCAGGATTTTTAAAAGACATGTTGCTTATTGTTGTCTTTTTCTTCTTCGCCCTACTCAATGGTAAAGATATGATTGATTACATTAAAAGCGTTATGCCTATTGATGCCAAAGAGGTCAATATCGTTTTTTCTGAAGTCACGAATGTCATGAGCGTTGTTTTTTACTCTATTTTACTCAGTGCTATTTTGCAAGGAGCGCTCTTTTCTGTTATTGGGATGTACTTTGGGTATGATGGCCTTTTACTGGGTATTTTCTATGGCTTTGCATCACTGATTCCTATTATTGGTGGCGCACTCATGTGGGTACCAATCTGTGCATTAGAGGTTGCTCATGGCAATACAACAACGGCTATTATTATTGCCTCTTACTCTATTATCGTTATTTCAGTAATAGCAGATACGTTCATCAAACCACTGATTATCAAATACATCAACGATAAAATGGTCAAAACACCTACAACGGTTAATGAACTACTGATTTTCTTTGCTATTTTTGCAGGACTTACGACATTTGGCTTCTGGGGTATGATCTTAGGACCAGCGATTACGACACTCTTTTTATCGCTTCTCAAACTCTATAAATTACTTAAAGAAAAACACTATGTGTAAAAAAGATAAGGCTAGATTTTAGCCTTATCTACTACTCTATGAAGAACTTTTTTTCCCAGCAATTTGAGCAATAATTTTCACAATTCGTATAAAAAGGATAATAATATCCATATACAGCATTGCAGCACTATCGATAGCATTATCAAGTGTTTTTTCTACTTGATTGGCAACGCCCCAGTCGTAACCAATGTAGCCACAAAACACCCCTATAACAACCCACTCTATCCATTCTTGTGGAACACCAAGTACAAAGGTCTGAAAGAGTTCGATAATGACAACACCTAAAAGTGCAACCGCTAAAACACTATAGATTTTCTGAAAAAATGAGGGAAATAGATAACCAAAAAGCATCATGAGAAGTGTTAAAAAAAATGCGATACCTAAAGCAAAAAACAATAACGTTGGAGCAACATCATACAATGCTAAACTCAAAACAAACCCCAAAGGAAGGACAACTAAATTATACCCGATAAAACTCATACGAGGAGTGTTGTACGTTACAAAAAGATAATAACCAAGCGAGGATGATACACTGTACAAAATGAGTACTATCCAACCATTAACAACTTCTAACACAGCCATTGGGTTCATAAAAGTAACCATCAACCAATTGACTAAAAATCCCCAACACAGAACAAGCCCAATAATCATGTTATATTTTGCGGTACTAAGGAGAGATTGAGTAGATACTTGCTCTTCCATGGAAATCCTTAGAGATAGAATTATGCGTTTGGAAGAGTATTTTAGCGTATCTTGCTTTGTTCAGTCTAGAGAGAAAAAGGCAAAAGAGGTATGTTATATAACCTCTTTCACCAATGTTTCGATTTGTGATATGATCTTGTTATGTCTCGCTTTACGTTCTTCTAAAAATGCCACTTTTTCTTCTTTAATCGCCGTAAATTGGCTGATTAGACGATCGTAATCTTTACTCAAGAATGTATTTTTTGTGTTCATCATATTCTCTAATTCATACAGATGGAATGATGTTCTAAGACGTTCTTTTATCTCATCAAGTTTCGGCTGATACAGGGAAAATTTTGTTGGATTTGCTTCGTAGAGTTTTACCGATTTTTCAATTTTATTTTCCAAAAATGCTACACACACTTCAGTGGCGTTTTGGTAGTTGAAACTCACCGCACTGGAGAGGTGATTGAATTCTGAGCTAATTTTTGCATATGAATCTGCGATCTCATCATTAAAAGGTTTCAAGATACTCTCATAAGCTTTTGAAGCAAAGCGGCGCATATTGGCAAATTCAATATCTGAGTGCAACTCTTCACTTTTACGAATGACTTCGTACGGTGCTTGCCATTTCAGAATACCTTGCTCTAAAGAGCGGTAAACCAAACGGTTTTTATCGTTGACTTCATTTTGAATGGATCCAAGATTTCGCACATACTGCTTAAACATTTTACCAATAAGATTCTCTTCATAAAAAAGGCTTTTGTAGATAAGATCCGAGTTGATTTTAGGTGCTTGATACTCAAAAGGAACATACGTTGACTGTTTACTGAAAAGTCCCGCTTTTTGAGCTTCGTAACGCACTAATTTTTCAGTGGTGATTTGATTATAAATCGCGTCAGCAATCGTTTCAATAATCTGTTCTATGCGCATAAAAGCACTTTTGAGATCGTGTGAAAATTTACCTTTAAATTCTGAAAAGAGTCCTTTTGCTTCTGCTTCAAAGCGTACAATTTCATCCAAAAGTTCATCGTAAATTGCTAAAAAGAGTTGATGTTGAGCAATCAATTTAGACGTTATTTCTTTAATCTCTTTGGTAATAGCAAACTCTTTTGACTGCGTTGATTTAGGTTGAATTTCGTTGCGAATGAAGTCTAACACTTTGTCAATATTTGACTCTTCTAGCAGTTGGAGATTTGCACCTAAATCACTTTGTAAAATAGAATCTAATGTCTTTTGATATGCACTAAAATCGCGTTCAACTTCAGAAAAATCAAGTTTTTCTCCGCTGCTTTGCAATTTAGTATGTAAATCGTGCATAAACTCTTCAAGCTTCTCTTCCATCATCACTTTTTTATCATGACTACGTGATTCTAATGCTTGACGTGCAGAAATCGGAATAACATCACTAAAAAACTCCTTAAATGCTGTTTTAACGTAGTTGGTTGTCTCTTCAATTTGTTGTGGCGTGAATTTGTCTTTCTGATTTAAGACACAAAGAGATTTATTTTGATACTTACCAAGGTACTCTTCTAACACTTGAAGCTCACTCATTTTTCCTGCATTATCAATGAGTGTCAGCCAAATAATGCCATCAACCTCTTTAAGTACACGCTCGGTTGTTTGAGTATCACTCGCTGCTTGAGAATTAAGACCTGGAGTATCGACAAAAACAACATCTTTGAGAATATTAAGCGGTGCATAGAGTACAAGATACGATATATCTTCTACATGCTCGCGCTGGTCGGTAAAATGTGCAATGTTGCTAATGTCATGGTACTCATCTCTACCATCTTTATAGCGTACACGAATTTTAAACTCTTCTCCATAGCGTATATAATTGACTTTTGAAGTAACTGGCGTGATACCAGTAGGTAAAATACTTTTCGCAAGAAGGGCATTGAGAAACGTTGATTTTCCACTAGAGAATTGCCCTGTTATGGCTACTTTCATAGGCTCTTCTGAGCGCATTTGCAAACGGTCCAAAGCTTTTTTAAGCTGAATTGAGGGAAGTTGCTCTTCTCTAAGAAGGACATACTGAACTTTTTTGAGTGCTCCTAAAAGTGTGGCATCAAACTCAGGGACTACTTTTAAAAAATGCTCTTTATATGCAGCTACAAAACTCTCAATGAGACTCATTTTGACTCCTTTGTAGCACTTAAATCATTTAACACGATACCCATCACACGCTCTTTTTCTTTAATCTCTAAAATACGCGCTTCACGACTTTGCGTTGCATCCTTCATTTGACGCATCGCACGTTCAATCAATGCCTCTTCTGTACTAAACCGCTCCTCAATACTACGAGCAGGTGCCTCGCAGAGACTTACAAATGAAGCCAAAAGTTCTTGATTGACTTTGATGAGCTTGTCATGTAACATCTCTTTAATAGTTAAGAATTCTGCTCCAAAGAGAGCATCCAGTGTCGTTGAAAGCATACTCATGTCATTTTTGCCATACTTTTTAATTGCTTCATTGGCTCCAGCACTCACAATCGCACTGTTTTTAAAGATCAACAGTGAGCCTAAATGTTCTTCGCAAAATGCTTTTGCGTCAAAATGATTCGATGCAGTATCGTTTTTAAACTCTCCATATTTTGCATCCATATAGTCTAATGAACTTTGCATTTTCTTTTGAAATTCATAGCGATAGTCACGAATAAGATCAACCATACCATCTTTAATGGCTGTCTCTATCATCGAACTAATGCGCTCTTCTTTAGGCGCTTTTTTATTTTTACTAAATTCATAGCTTACGTCATCCGTAATACGACGCTTAACAATACTTTGGAGTTTATCAAGTTGATTGCTCGCAAATTTCTGCAATGTGTTAAAATAGTTTTGCATCTCCTCTTTGCTTTGAGAGACACTGTTCCTAATCTGTTCTAAAAAATGCACCATTGCTTTTTTATCTTCTTGGTGTTTTACATAGGCTTGTTCTATCTCTTCATGTGAGATATTTAAGTAATGCAGTTCTTGCTCAAATGATGCCATCGATTCAGCGATAATGGACTCAATCTCTTTACGATTGGCGGAAATAATGAGATTGGCTTTTTCACTGTTACTACCAAAAAGGACATCTTCAAGATACGCCTCAACCAAAGGTAGTCCCGTACGTTCCATATCATAACCAAGTGCTAAGGCCTCTTTTACTTGCCCTAATTTGTGCATCAATGCAAGTTTTCCAGCAATAGGAATAAAGACAATTTTCGCAATAATCTCATCGAGTTTTGCACCCTTATTTTGCTCTTTTAACCTTGCTTCAATGCTACGCTTCGTATAATCAATAACCTCTTGTAACTCTTTTTCTTTAATTGCATCGATACGTGTAATGACAATCAGCAAACGTGCAACGTTACGGTATAAAAGTGCATCAATAATAAAATCAACATCTTTTTGAGTTGCCGCTTGTGCCGCATTCATCAGATGAATCATAAGATCACATTCGCTGAGATATTCCAGTGTAATCTCTTCACGTTGGACAACAGGATCATCCAGACCTGGAGTATCTACGATTTGAACACCGTCTTGAACAAACTTCAAATCTGTATAGAGTTCAACGCTTTTGACAAGGTTACATTTCTTATCGGAATGTTTCGCAGATGTATAAAGTGCTAAGTCTTGTACAGGAATCGTTTCGCTCTCACCTTTTGGAGTCACAAAGGTATGAAACTTCTCGCCAAAATGCGCTTTACTCTCTTTCACAAACGCTTCTAAACTTTTAAGACTTGCTGCGCCCTCTTCGATTTTACTCCACTCTTTAGCATTCCAAAAGTTGACAACGGCATATGGGTTTTGTGCATATTTAATTAGCGTAAGATTCGCAGTTTCAGGCACAACAGATGTTCCTAAAACTTCTTGCCCTAAAAGAGCATTGAGCATGGTAGATTTACCAGCGTTCATCACACCTGTAATACCAATTGAAAAACGTTGATTTTCAAGTCTTTCAGGAATAGCATGTAAGCGCTCATTCAAACGAGGGATTTCAACAGCCTGCTTTAGGTTTTCTATGGCTGTTACCAACAAATGTAGTGCTGTTTTATAGTAATTTTCTTGTGTCGTTGCACTCTTAACATTTAAGGTTGCAACTTCAATTTTTTTCTCTTCTATAAGCGAAAGGATACTGCCAAGTGAACGCAGGGCATCATAAGAGAGGATACCTTCTTTTTTTAAAAGCTCTAAACGTTTACTAATCGCATGATTAATCTGCAGATTGCCAAGAGTTATCAGATATCCGAGCAGTTGGCTTTGAGCATATTGTATGGTTTCTTTACTAAATATTGATTCTTGGAAAAGTGTTTTTAAAACAATTTTGGGTTCTTCAAGAGTAGCCATATTGGCAAAATTTTGAGGACTAATGATAAGTAAGATGGCAGCACCATCACAAAAATTATCGAATGTATGTGAAAGAATTTTATCGAGTTCTACTTTATGTTTTTCATCGAAAACAGCGTCTTTATTTAACCTCTCACTCCAAATGAGTAAGAAAAAATCATTGATGACATGCATGTGATACTATCTTTAAAGTTTTTTTGATTATATCAAGATTTCTTATAATAGAAACAAAATTGCGAGACTAAATGTCAAGATTAAGGCGAGGAGCAAGGCAAGTACCTTACTCCTCTAAAAGCGAAGATTACGAGCGAAGTGCTACGAGTTTTCTTCTCATATAAGCGATTTTTGATTGAAGAGGTAAGTGTTTTGGACAGTTGTCTTCGCACGCAACGAGACTCATACATCCAAAAATTCCGTCATCATCACCAACGAGTTCATAGAAGTCCTCGTCAGTTCTGTTATCATGTGGATCCATTGCAAAACGAGCAACACGGTTCAAGCCAACAGCACCAATGAAGTTTGGTCTCATTAGTTTTGTACCACATGCTGCAACACAGATACCACACTCAATACAACGATCAAGCTCAAATGTCTCATCAGCGAGTTTTGGCTCCATTGGTGCTTCAAGTTTAGAGATATCAACAGTATGATTTGTATGAATCCAACTCTCAACTCTCTTACTCATACCGTTCATCCAGTTACCTGTATCAACAGAAAGATCTTTGATCAGTTTGAATGCTGGCATAGGCATTAATTGAATAACGCCATCTTTAAAATCTTTTGTTAATGTACGGCATGCTAGTTTTGGAGTTCCATTAACCATCATACCACAACTTCCACAGATACCTGCGCGGCATACAAAGTCAAACGATAGATCTGCATCTAAAGTTTCACGAATTTTTGTAAGCGCAATAAACAGTGTCATACCATCTGTTTCTTCAAGTTTGTACTCTGCAAAATGTGCTTTTGAAAGCTTTGATTGTGGGTTATATTTCATAGCCCTTATGGTAATAGTTCTACTCATTTTGGATCTCCAAATCTCTCATTTTTAGCTTTATAATATGGTTGAAGCTCAAATGGCATAAGCGCATCTTGGATTTCATGTCTATCTTTGCCTGCTGCTTCCATCTCTTCACGAAGTTTATCCACTTCTTCTTGGCGTTTAAGGCTGAGTTCATTCTCAATAATCATACCTTTTGCGCCATATCCACGGAATGCTGGTGGAATTTCCATTTTCATAATATCTAAATCTTCGTATGTAACTGTTGGAAGTGTAGCACCATCTTTCCATGAAGTAAGTGTACGTTTCAACCAGTTAGCATCATCACGTTTAAGGAAGTCTTCTCTATAGTGAGCACCACGACTCTCTGTTCTATCTCTTGCACCAACAGCAACACAAAGTGCAAGTTTAAGCATCATAGGAACACGATACGCTTCTTCAAGCTCTGGGTTTGCAGATGTTGTTTTAGATTTAACAGTAACGTCATGAGATTTTTTGAGAAGTTCTTCAAGTTCGTTAACCGCTTCAGCAAGACCTTTGCCATCACGGAAAATCGCAACTTTTTCCCACATAATGTCTCTCATTCTGTTTTTGATTTCAAAGATGTTATATTTACCTTTGTTAGTCAATAAGTGGTCAATGAAATCTTTTTGTTTTTTCAATGCTTTTTCAATCGTTGCTGTGTTAACATTTACCTCATTTGATAAACAGTAATCAGCAAAATAATCACCAACGATCATACCAGCAACAACGGTCTCACTTACAGAGTTACCACCAAGGCGGTTAAATCCGTGCATATCCCAACATGCAGCTTCACCTGCTGAGAAAAGACCTGCTAGAGTTGGAGACTCACCAGTTGGTTTTGTTCTGATACCACCCATTGAGTAGTGTTGCATTGGAAGAACTGGTGCCCAACCTTTTGGACCTTCATCCGCAGGATCGATACCATTAAAGATTTGACAAATTTCTTGTACGTCTCTTAAGTTTCTTTCAATGTGTGCACGACCAAGGATAGAGATATCTAACCATAAGTGCTCGCCATATGGAGATTTAACACCTTTACCTTTACGGATGTGTTCCATCATACGACGACTTACAACGTCACGACTTGCAAGTTCTTTTTTCTCTGGCTCATAATCTGGCATAAAACGGTGACCATCAACGTCACGTAAAATACCACCGTCCCCTCGACAACCTTCTGTTAAAAGGATACCTGATGGAACGATTGGAGTTGGGTGGAATTGTACCGCTTCCATGTTACCAAGTGTCGCAACACCAGTCTCAAGAGCAATAGCAGCACCAATACCATCACAAATAACCGCATTGGTTGTTTGTTTATAAAGTCTACCGTAACCACCAGTTGCAATCAAAGTACCTTTAGCAACATAAGCCCAAAGCTCTCCTGTTACGAGGTCTCTTACAATCGCACCATAACAGCGGTTGTTTTCATGAATAAGCGCAATCGCTTCTTTTCTATCTTCAATATTTACATTGTGTTTTAACGCTTCGTTAGCAACACCAAAAAGCATGGTATGACCTGTAGCATCCGCTGTATAACAGGTTCTCCATTTTTTAGTACCACCAAAGTCACGAGAGTGGATATAACCATGTACTTCATCGTCTTCAACGATAGTTGTTCTCTCAGCATTGATGATTGCTTCTCTGCTACCTTTTGCAATTCTAGTCCAAGGCACGCCCCAACCAGCTAACTCACGGATAGCTTTAGGTGCAACAGTAACGAACATACGTGCAACTTCTTGGTCACAACCCCAGTCGCTACCTTTTACAGTATCCGCAAAGTGAACATCTTCATTGTCACCACGGCTCATTTTTGAGTTACCAAGACTTGCTTGCATACCACCTTGTGCCGCAGCAGAGTGAGATCTCTTTACTGGACAAAGACTTAAAACTGTTGTGCTTAGACCTTTAGATTGAGTTGCAATCGCTGCTCTAAGACCTGCTAAACCACCACCGATTACCAGTGCATCACAATATTTTACGTTCATTTTTACGCCCCAACCTTCACATCATATCTTACTTCTAATTGAGCAGATGGTTTATATGCCTCACCCGCATTGTTTCTGTGCTCGTAGCCGATTTTGACATACGCTGCAAGGGTAAGAAGACCAAGTGCCAAGAAAAATGCTGTAATTGCCCATTTAGCTTTTTTAAGGTTCTTACGAGACTCTTTTGCATGCTCGCCTTCAAACCATCCCCATTTAACACAGAGACGATAAAGACCAATACCACCGTGAAACTCTACTGCTAAAAGAAGAAGAAGATAAAATGGCCACATAAAATCAGAGTACATTCTATCAGCTGAACCGTATGGTCCGATTTCATCTGCTTTAACCGCCATCATAAGAAGGTGTGCAGAACCAAGGAAGAACATAGCAAAACCTGTGAACGCTTGTGTAAACCACATAGTCGTATCATCATGTTTCATCATGCCCATATGTGTTTTGTATGCTTGATATTGTCTAAATGTAATAGGCAATTTTCTCATACCGAGCATTGCGTGTACAATAAAGACAGCAAATACAAACAATACGATCGCAGAAACGATCCAAGGCTGTGGCTCACTTAAGAACATACTGCCTTCAAACATTTTTGTTATTGTGTACATAAAATCTTTGCTAACCAAGATAGTTGAAACAAAGAACATATGTCCCCACATAAACAAACCTAAGAATAGTCCTGTTGCACTTTGAACATAGTCAAGTTTCGCAGGAACTCTACTCTTTTTTCCCTCAACGCTCGTACCTAAAAAACCTTCAAGTAGGTCACTCACATCTCATCCTTTTTGTGAAGTTTTATAAACACTCATAAATGTGCAAGATAACACACTCATGAATATCAATTGTTATCAAAGTGCCTTTTTTAGGGCACTTTCGTTCATTTGATTTCGTCACAACTATGCTATTTTGTACATACTGATCGAAATTATAATACACGAAAGGGGATTTAAAAGGGATTTTTTATCCTCTCTTACCCCGTTTAATTATCAGTATGTATAATGCTAAAGAAGCCAAAGCCATTAGGATAGAAAGAGCTTGTCCTTTACTCATCCATTCGCCATAAACAAAGCCAATTTGGAAATCTGGCTCTCGCCAGAATTCTGCAATAAAGCGGCCAATAGAATAAAAAAGCCCATATAAAGCGATGAGTTCGCCATCGTATTTTTTAAATTTTCGATAGACATAGAGTAGCACAAAAACCATCAATCCTTCCAAAAATGCTTCATAGAGTTGAGAAGGGTGACGAAGCACGCCATCCACGTAAATACCCCATGCCACGTCAGTTGGACGACCGAAAAGTTCTTGATTGAGAAAATTACCAATGCGACCAAAAATGTAACCTACAGGAACACTGATAGCTACGACATCTAAAAGTCTCCAAACATTGATTTTGTGTTTAAGATAAAAAAACCATGTTCCAAGAAAAAATCCAACAATCGCACCATGATAACTCATACCGCGGATACCTACAAAGGTGCCATCCATAAATGGGTTGAACATCTGCCATGGATTTGCGAGATAATAATCTATATGCGGATCATAAAAGAGAATGTACCCAATACGAGCCCCTAATACAATGCCAATTTCAATCCAAATAAAATAACTCTCTAAAATTTGATTGGTAAATCCAAGGTTGTCTCTTTTAACAAACCATTTTGCAGCGTAAAGTGCCCCAAGAAGGGCAAGCATGTACATCAGCCCATACCAATGCACAGAAACAGGACCTAATTTAAAAGCGACAGGGTCAAATTGGCTATAAATGTTATTCCAAAAAAGCATTCGAATCCTTACATGATAAAAAAATATTTTACTGTATTTAGATTAAGAGGGAGTTTAGAATGCAGGTAAAGTACACATATATGTTTCTATTTCAACACGATTTCGTCCATTCTCTTTTGCAAGATACAATGCGGCATCTGCGCGAGCGGTCATACTTTTTTCATCATCGTGTAAATGGTACGATGCCACACCAAAACTGCTGGTACGTCTTCCAACATACGCAAAATTTTGAGTTTCCATGAGACTACGAAGTTTTTCTGCCAATAAACGTGCACTTTCAAGATCACTGTTTGGTAGAAGAATCAAAAATTCTTCTCCACCCCATCTTCCAACGGCATCTTCAAAACGAACATTGGTTTTTAGAAGCTTCGCTAGTTCTTGGAGTAAACTATCGCCGACTTGGTGCCCATAGGTATCATTGACTGATTTAAACTTATCAATATCCAAAATAATGATCGAGAAAGGTGTTTGGTGGCGTTTGGCAATGCTAAGATACGATGCAAAAAGTTCATCCAATTTAAGACGATTATATAAACCTGTCAAACGATCCGTGATAGAGAGTTCTTCAACTCTTTTTTTATCGGTGATATCATGACGAATGGCTGTATATCCTACCATTTTGTACTCTTCATTGTATCTAGGCTCGATGATTGTTTCTATCCAATAATCAGACCCATCTTTGCGTCTATTTTTGATTTCACCAGACCAAGAAATACCTTTTTTCAACGTATCCCACATCTCTTTGTAGATGGATGATGGTATGTCTGGATGCCTCACGATATTATGGCTCTTACCAATAAGTTCTTCTTTTGTATAGCCTGAAATTTCACAGAAAGCCTCACTGACTTCTGTAATGATTCCATATAAATCTGTGCTAGAAATGATGACATGCATATCAATGATTTGAAGATATTTTTCAAGTTCATATTTTGATTTGCGATAAGCAGTAATATCACTAAACGTAATCAATACAGAATTGATCTTCTCAAAATCATCAGAATAAATAGGTTGAGCATTAGCCTTTACCCATACATAGGTGTCATCACCTCGTTTAATTCCCATGATAATATTGTTTTGTGGCTCACCTGTATGTAATGCTTTATAGAAAGGTCTCTCCTCCAATTCAAATACCGAACCATCTTCATGCACCGCTTTCCATTTTGAATCGCTACTGAAATTCCTAATAATCTCACTTTTAGAAAGTTGTAGCATCTCTTGCGCCGCTAAATTACACTCAAGAATCATTCCCGCATCATTTAGTACCAAAATGCCTTCTTGCATTGTCTGAAAAATAGAGCGTATTTCTGATTCTGATTTTGCGAGAAGTTTTGTTTTTTCAGCCGCTATAGCATAAGCCTTTTTTTGTGTTTGCTGAAGTGCATAAATCCATCCAGCAAGTATAAATGAAAACGTTATTCCAATTAAGAGTTCAATCCATGGTATATACTGGCTAATACCAAGATCAAGTGCCTTGTTTGCTTTAAAATGAAGCGTCCAGTGTTTTCCATAAATGTCTATCAGTGAATTACGTTCTAAACGTGCTATTTTCATTGAAGGGTTAGAATCATACAATTTTTGTGTTTCGAGGAGAGTGTCCCCATCATAGATTTCAAAATCCAAAGTAATATACCTAGCACCTAAAACATTTGTAAATAGTTTTTGAGCATTCATTGCAAGGCTTACTATTCCTATAGGTGCTTTATTATACTTCTCAGATGTTTTAAACAACATATCTCTAGCGTAAATGGGATGAAAAAGAACAAAACCAGCCCTTTCCTCTGAGTCTGTTCTTTGTACCAATTCTATTTTGGAAGAGATAGCAACATCTCCTTTGAGAATTGCCTCTTCAATAGCATGTTGGCGTGTTTTCTCAGAAAAAAGATCAAACCCAAGTGCTCTTTTATTACGATCATTAAACGGTTCAATAAAAACAATAGGATACGCATCCGCATTAGATGTTTTAGGATGAATCTGATATTGCTCTAACCCCTCTGCCTGCATACGTTGTTCGTGTTGGCTACGCTCATGGATTTTAATGCGTGGGGCATACGCTAACCCTTCTTGTCCTATAAAACTTGTTTCAAGGGTATGCTCTTGTGTAAAAAAATGCCACTCTTCTCGACTAACATAATCAGAAGCCGTGAGAAATGCTACAGCACTGTGAAGCAATTGAATATTTTCATTTAGCTTATTGCGAATTAAAAGAGTAGTTTGTTTTGTGGCTGTTATAAATCGTTCATCTTCTAATGTTTGAATCCATGTTGCACTTTTCCAAGCTACAAAACCAGAAAAGCTTACTCCACACACCAAAACGAATAATGATAAAAAAAATGATTTCGTCATCAATTTAAATCTTGTCATACGTTTTCCTCTCATATTGCGTATAACAATTGTATCATAAATAAAAAAATGCTTTATGCATTACATTGATTCTAAGATTTAAAGAGAGTGCGATAGTATAGCGAGTGAAAAAAATGATGCAAGCAAATGCATCATGATGACATAATTTGGTTAATGCCGTAGTTTTGAGGCAAGAGATAAACTCTTGCCTCAAAGTTATTATTTGACTTGAATTTTTTTGACTTCCGCTTTTTCGATTTTGAGTTTTGGAAGCGTCACTTCAAGAACACCATCGGTGCTACTCGCCTCAATGTTCTCTACATCAACATTTTCTGGCAATGCGAAGCTTCTTTGAAACTTACCGTAAGAGCTTTCTACTTTGTAGTAGTCTTTATCAGTGCGCTCTTCTTTATAATTTCGCTCACCGGAGATGACGATTTGATTTTCTTTCACATCGATACTGATGTCCTCTTTTTTTACACCAGGGAGGTCAACTTCAATGTGGTACGCAAATTCACCTTCACGTGTACTCACTGTTGGACGAAATGCTGAAATACCACTCTCATCTGCTTCAGCAGGGTAGTAGTTGAAGAGTCTATTTTCCAACTCTTTGAGTTCTTTAAATGGGTTAAATCGTGTGACTAACATGTTAAACTCCTTTAATTTTTTGAAGAAGTTTAACGCAACACCTATCTACCTGTCTGCCACTTAAGTAGCACTATTCTTCAGGTAAATGTTCAAGCAGATTTTGTGAGTCTTTGATAAAAATCTCTTTGCGTTTCACATCAATAAGCCCTTGTTTTTTTAAGGATTGAAGATTGCGATTGAGTACTTTTCGTACCGTACCGATCAAACTCGCAAGTTCCTCATGCGAAAGATTGTTGATGAGTTTGAGCGTTTGTTTATCGCCTTGTTTTTCAATGTTTTTAGCGATCAATTTCACTAAGCGTGTTGTGGTATCATACAACGAGAGATCACTTGCCAAGGTTTCAACCTCACGAAGCTGTTTGGCAACATACGGTAAAAAGAGTTTATTAAACGAAGGCTTTGTCTCAATCCACTCACGAAACAGTTCGATAGGAAAAACAAGTAAGGTAACATCATCCAGTGCCATCGCCACGTTTTCGTGCACCTTGGCATCTAAAAGCGTGATGATGTCATACATATCGCCCTTAGATAACAGATAGAGTATCTGTTCTTTGCCATTTTCAAAGTTGATTTGCGAGATTTTAACGCGCCCTTCCAAAATGACAAAAAAATGCTCCATGCACTCCTCTGGACGCATCAAGATTTCGCCTTTACTGACATGTACTACACGCCCAAAACGCTCAATGTCTTCTTTGAGTTCTTGCTGTATGACTTCCAGTGCGTACATTGCTACCCTTTCACTTCACCATCAACATACATCCACGCTTTTCCAAAACGTTTGAAACGAGAATGCTCAACATGCACGCCATTTTTTCCTTCTTGAACAAAAGAAGCCTGAAATAAAACTTTGCCTACTTTGTCTTTTTCACCGCCTTGCCATACATCACGCACGTCTAAGCCAGTCCATGCCAAACCTTTACACGTAGAGGCTATGTCTGCTTTCAGGTTTTTTGCGCGATGATTGGGGTGTGTCGTCGCAAAAAGATAATCTACAAGACCAAATACAAATGCACTGTAACGTGAACGCATGAGTGCCTCAGCCGTTGGCGCATTATGCTGTTTGTGGTAGGGTTCGCAACATACAGCGTAGGTTTTACCACTGCCACAGGGACAGAAATTTTCTTCTTTCATTCTTCCTCTTTTGCTTGTATTATGTTAGATTATTATACAAATATTTCGTTAAATCCCCTCTTCTAATCCCACACTTTCAACTCTTTCTTTTCTCTAATACGCTAGAATTTCTCCTCATTTTCTACAAGGCTTTTTTCGTATGTTTGCTTCCCTTTTGATGTCATGGAAACCATGGCTTCCTGTTGTTTGTCTCACTATTTCAGCATTTATTTTTAACACTACCGAATTTGCTCCCATTAGCCTACTTACAGACATTGCAGCAGATTTTCACATCAGTGAAGCGCATGCAGGCTTTATGATGACCGCATATGCGTGGATCGTAGCAACGATGTCATTGCCCCTAATGCTACTTACCAAAGATATGGAACGTCGAAAATTATTGTTGTTACTCTTTTCTTTTTTTATAGTGAGTCACATACTCTCTGTACTAGCATGGAATTTTTGGATTTTGATGCTTTCACGCATTGGGATTGCTTTTTCACATGCCATATTTTGGTCGATTACCGCTTCACTCACGTACCGTCTTGCACCTCATGGTAAAAAAACAAAAGCTCTTGGTATCTTAGCGACAGGCACATCACTTGCCATCGTTTTGGGTTTACCTTTGGGGCGTCTCATTGGTCAAAGTTTAGGTTGGCGCACCACTTTTGCCTGCATCGCTTTAGTCGCCTTTGTGATGCTGTTTTTTCTTCTAAAACTTCTACCGCAGCTACCAAGTGTCAATGCAGGCTCACTGAAAAGCTTACCTCTTTTGATTAAAAGACCTGCCCTTATGGGTGTTTATCTTTTAACCGCTTTAGCGATAACCGCCCATTTTACGGCGTACTCGTACATTGAGCCTTTTGTGCAGCAAATTGCTCTTTTAAGTGGTGATTTTGCAACTATTACACTTTTTATCTTCGGTATTGCAGGTATGCTTGGAAGCACGATCTTTGCTCACTGCAAACATACATACCCTTTTACAATTGTGGTAAGCTCGCTTACTGCACTCATCATCTCGCTCATCTTGATGCTTCCTCTTGCACCCTACCAAATTCCACTTAGTATTCTATGCCTATTTTGGGGCATTGCGATTTGTCTCATTAGTCTCATTCTTCAAGTAACTGTTTTAGAACTCACACCTGATGCCACTGATGTTGCGATGTCTTTATATTCTGGCATCTATAACATTGGCATTGGTGGTGGTGCTTTTGTGGGAAGTTTAGTTATATCACACAGTTCAATGGAAAACGTAGGATTTGTTGGAGCATTCTTTGGAAGTGTTGCGCTTGTTTTAGCGATTTGGCTTTGGAGAAAATATCTTTTGAAAAAAGAGTAGTGTTTGCATGTAAAGCTTTCAGCCTTACATGCAAATTTTTAGATTAGCCCTCTTTTAGGGCTTTAGCGATCAGTTCGATTGGGTTTTTAAAGATAACATCTACTTTTTGACCGTGCATTGCATCGCTTAGTTGCATGCGACATGCACTACACTCAGCACTGACATACTCTGCACCTGTCTCTTTAATCATCGCGGCTTTTGGAAGTCCCGCAGCCTTAGCAAAGCGGTAGTTTCCTGTTTGCATTGTCACACCGCCAAATCCACAACAGCGGTTCGGGTCGCTCATCTCTTTAATCACATAGTTTTTAGAGATAAGATTGCGAGGCTCTTTCCACACACCTTGCATTTTACGTGCATGGCATGGGTCATGGTACGTTACGGTATCACTTTGTTTAGCTTTGGTTGCCAAAATTTCCGCTAGATTGGTTTTTTTCTCTAAGTATTCTGTTGCCATAAAGATGTGTGGAGCGATGGCTTTAGCCCTTGCTTGCCATTCTGGTTGATCATGGAAAAAGTGTACATAGTCAGCTTTGATCATCGCGCTACAGGTTGCTTCAGGAATGATGATAGCATCAAGCTCGTTTACAAAGCCCTCAATGTATTCAATATTGAATTTTGCAAGATAATCCACGCTGTCAAAATCACCCGTAAAGTATTGTGGTGCGCCACAGCATTTTTGTTGTTTGATAAGGTATGCGTCTATTTGTAACTCTTTTAATATCTCAAGCAGAGCCTTGCCGATGTCAGTGTACATATAGTTTGCCAAACAACCGATGAAAATGCCCACTTTGCCTTTGCCACCATTATGAATGACATCGGGATGAGAATTTAAAAACGTCTTTTTCTTGAGACTTGGAAACAGTCTGTCCATCTTGATGATCGGAAAGTTTCTAAGATACATCGAACTTTGTTTTGGAACCATTTTGAAACCACAGGTTTGGAACATGTAACCAAAACGAGCCAAAACATCCATGATGTTGCGATTGCGAAGCAAGAAGAATGCAAGCTTTTTGTACCATGCCAAGCCAAATTTTTTACGAATGTCATTTCGTGCTTGCTCAATGAGCATATCTACAGGCAAGTCATTCGGACAGACATCGACACAGTTGGTACATAGAAAGCAGCTCTCAAAAATGTTTTTAGCGTTTTTATCGAGTTCTAAATCACCTCTTTGGTAAGCACCTAAAAGATCAAGAAAGCCTCTTGGACTGGTAACTTCATCACGGTTAACTTCATGAATCGTACATACAGGAATACACTTACCACACTTTACACAGGCATCGCTGGTTACATTAAATTTGAACATCTGTTACACCGTCTTACTGAAGCGTCGTTTGTCTTCAGGTATTTTTTGGAGATACGCATCAAAAGGCATTACAATATTGCGAATGAGCAATGTGCCTGTGGTATTGACTAAAATTTTTTTACCTACTTTATCAATCACAACTAAATCTTCTTCAACAAATGGAGCAAGGGCGGCTATAGCATCAGCAAAGTAGTCAAAAAAGTCGATGCCAAATTCTTTTTCAATACCAGCGATATTGAGCTTAAAGTTGCTCATCATCTCCATAATGACCGCTTTTCTTAGCACATCGTCATCATTTAAAACAAGTCCACGATGAACTGGTAAAACACCTTCATCAATGGCTTTCTCATACTCGTCCATCTCTTTGAAGTTTTGAACATAGTGGTTTAAGCCTTCACCGATACTGGTAAGCCCAATGCCGATCAAGTCTGCTCCACCTTTAGTCGTATAACCTTGGAAGTTACGATGCAATTCGCCTTTTTCAATGGCTAAGAAAAGCTCATCATCAGGCTTTGCAAAGTGATCCATACCGATCATTTTATAGCCATTAGACTCTAAATAGTCGATAGTGTAGCGCATGATGGCAAGCTTAATACTCGGGTGAGGAAGTGTTGTCTCATCGATCTTACGCATCGATTTTTTCATCCAAGGTACGTGTGCGTAATTGAAAACAGCCAAACGCGTTGGATCAAGTGAAACCGCCAAACGAAGTGTTTCTTGAAAGCTCTCAAACGTTTGGTATGGCAAGCCATAGATCAAGTCCATATTGATTGATTTAATGCCTGCTTCTTTTGCTATTTTCACGGCATTAGCCGTTACATCGTATGGCTGGATGCGGTGGATTGCTTTTTGAACCTCATCGTTAAAGTCTTGAACACCATAACTGATGCGGTTAAAACCATTGCTGGTTAAAACATCAAGTTGCTCTTTGGTTAAAAAACGAGGGTCAATTTCACAGCTGATCTCAGCATCTTTGGCAAAGTTTTTAAAGTGAGATTTGATAGCACCGATAATGCGTTCTAATTGAGCTGTATTGAAAAAGGTTGGTGTACCACCACCAAAGTGCATCTGGATCACTTCACGAGAGGTGTCAAGATGTTTGGAAAGAAGTTCTAATTCACGCTCTAAATAATCTATGTAACGCTCTTTTTTATCCTCTTTACTGGTGTAAACTACGTTACAACCGCAGAAATAACAGGCACTTCTACAAAAAGGGAGGTGAAAATATAAAGAGAGCTTACGATTTTCATCTTGATGTGCCAAGATACTCTCATAACTTTTTGCGGTAAATCCATCATGAAACTCTGGAGCCGTTGGATAACTGGTGTACCTAGGCCCCGCTTTAGAATACTTTGCAAACTTTTCAAAATCAATCATGTTTCATCCTAACGCTCTATCGCGCTGATAATACTCGCCCCTTCAGGCAAATAGAGATCTTTGAGGTCTAAAAAGAGATTTGGGTGATCTTTTTTGATCTTTTTAATCAATTTATCAAAATCAATTTCGCTTTTTTTACTCTTTTTAATCTCTTCCATAGCCACTGTCCATACATCTTGAAAGTCAAGTGGCAATTGTTGCAAAATACTTTTTTCCAATTTGAGGAAAAGTGTTTCTTGCTCCGCTTTTTTAAAGTGTTCTATCATTTTAGTCAACGTATCGATGGAAAGAAGCGCATGAAGCTTTTGCTTCTCATCGTACACAAGCCATGGCTCTTTCGCATTATCCCATGAGCCATTTTTAAGGCGTAAAAGCTTTGTGCTTTCATCCTCACTTGGGACTATCTCTAAAATGGTTTGTTCTTTTTGTTTCGTTGGGCTTAAATTTTTAGAAATTTTTTCTATCATCTTAAACTCTTTTTTTCGTTTGAATTCCATTAGCTGTTTCTGTGCCTATCAAGCCATACCATAACGGCTTTTTGGGCATGAAGACGATTCTCTGCCTCATCAAAAATCTCATCTGCATGTGCTTCAAAGACACTCTCACTCACTTCATAATCGCGATACGCTGGCAAGCAATGTAAGAACATCGCATCTTTTGCTGCCAAGCTCATCATCGCATCATCGACCATGTATCCTTGAAACGCTGCGACACGTTTTGCTTTTTCCGCTTCTTGTCCCATAGAAACCCATGTGTCGGTCGTCACAACCGTAGCACCAGCAATTGCCTCTTTTGGGTCATTGCCGATTTTAATCACCGCGCCACTCTCTTTAGCAAATGAGAACGCATCTTCTAAAATTTTAGCATCTACTTCATAGCCCTTAGGCGTTGCAATGCGAAGCTCAAAACCAAGCTTAGACGCCAACATCAACCATGAATGGGTCATGTTGTTGCCATCACCAACATACGCTACGATAGGATTGGTCGCTTTATTATACTCAACCATCGTGAGATAGTCCGCCATAAGTTGCACAGGATGGTACGAATCACTAAGCCCACTAATCACAGGCACTTTTGAATACGCTGCAAACTCTTCGAGTGTGCTTTGTGCAAATGTGCGGATCATGACCATATCTACCATACGGCTAATGACACGTGCTGTGTCTTTCATAGGCTCACCACGTCCAAGTTGCAAGTCATTCGATGAGAGGAACAAACCCACACCACCAAGTTGATGAATGCCTACTTCAAAGCTCACGCGTGTTCGTGTACTGCTTTTTTCAAAAATCATACCTAAAGTTTGATCTTTGAGGTATGGCACATAATTTTTTGCTTTTGCCTCTTTTTTAATGGCAATAGCAAGATCGATAATCTCTAAAATTTCTGCTTTAGTGTAATCTTTTAGTGTTAAAAAATGTCGCATATTACTTTCTCCTTAAAATCTCAGCTACTTCTTTTGCGTGATAACTGATGATGATGTCGGCCCCTGCACGTTTAAAGGCGATCATTGTCTCCATCATCACACGCTCATAATCAATCACGCCTGCCTTACCAGCAGCTTTTAGCATCGCGTACTCGCCACTCACGTTATAAACACACAAAGGTGATGAAGTTGCATTGCGTACATCACGAATAACATCGAGGTAAGCAAGGGCTGGTTTGACCATCAAGATATCCGCACCTTGCATCTCATCTTCCACCGATTCAGCAATGGCTTCACGACGATTTGCTGGGTCCATCTGGTACGTTTTACGATCACCAAAACTTGGAGCAGACTCTGCTACATCACGGAATGGCCCATAATAGGCACTTGCAAATTTTGTCGAATAACTCATAATCGGAAGATTGACAAAGCCTTCAGCATCTAAGGCGTCACGTAGTGCTTCAATCATACCATCCATCATGCCTGAAGGTGCTATCATATCAGCCCCTGCATGAGCGTGGACAAGTGCTTGTTTGGCTAAAATTTCTAACGTTGCATCGTTGTTAACACTTTCATGTTCGATGTCTAAGATGCCACAATGTCCGTGGTCTGTAAATTCACAAAAACAAAGATCGGTGACGACAAACATATTTGGGTACGCTTTTTTCACTGCTTTAACTGTATTTGCGATGATACCATGCTCACAAAGCGCATCACTTCCAACGCTGTCTTTGACTTCGGGAATACCAAATAAAATAATAGAGTTAATACCAAGCTCTTGAAGTGCACCACACTCTTTAAGTATCTCATCGATACTCATCTGGTAAACACCTGGCATTGAGCCAATCTCTTTTTTAATTCCCTCACCGCTTTTAGCAAATAATGGATAAATAAAATCGTCCATACTAAGGGTTGTTTCGCGCACTAAAGAACGAAGAGTTGCATTCATTCTAAGTCTTCTAAATCTTTTAAACATTCTTTTGCCTTATCTTGGTTAAAATTAGACCTCGTTATAAAAAGTAGTGATTTTAGCATAACTGGATATAAAAGAAAATGAAAATAGAAATTTCCGAGGTTGCGAACCTTCCCTCACGTTTTGGAACGTTCAAAATCCAATCCTTTAAAGAGGGTATTAAAGAGCATCTTGTCGTTTTTAAAGAGCCTTTAGGTGAGATTCCGTTAGTGCGTGTGCACAGTGAATGTTTGACAGGTGATAGTATGGGAAGTCTTAAATGTGACTGCCGTGATCAGCTTGAATTTGCGTTAACGACCATTGAAAAGCAAGGTGGTATGGTTATTTATTTACGTCAAGAAGGGCGTAATATAGGGCTTTTAAATAAAGTCAATGCGTATGCGCTGCAAGACAAAGGGTTTAATACCATTGAAGCCAATCATCAGCTCGGTTTTTTAGATGATGAACGAACATATGAGATGGTTGAATTTATTTTGGATTATTATAAAATCAACAAAATCAAACTTCTCACCAACAACCCTAAAAAAATTGAAAGTTTGAAAAATGTTGAAATTGTAGAGCGCGTTCCAGTCATTATTCCATCGAACAAATTTAATGAAGGTTATTTAAAAACCAAAAAAGAGAAAATGGGACACCTTTTCTAGGAGAAACTATGATACGCCCTGCGACAGTGGAAGATGCTCATGTCATTGAAAAGCTTCTTGCTGAGCTCGGATACGCAGATACGTCATCGTTTATTTCCACCCGCATTAATGAATTATTAGAACATCCTGATGCAATGCTCTTTCTTTATGAATTAGAGGGCTTCCCTGTTGCCCTCCTCTCTTTACATATTATTCCACAAATCGGGCTTTTTGGCTCATTTTTACGTATCAGTTACTTTATCGTTGAAGAAAATGCTCGTTCTTTAAAAATTGGTTCAGAGCTTGAAGCTTTTGCAACACACATTGCCCAAGAAAAAGGATGTGATCGCATCGAAGTACACTGCCATGAGCGCAGAAAAGATGCCCACAGATTTTACGAGCAACATGGGTATGTAGAGTCTTCCAAATATTATGTTAAACAGATCACATTAAAAAGGAGTTACGATGCTAAAGGAGTTTAAAAACTTCCTTATCAAAGGAAATGTTGTCGATATGGCGGTAGGTTTTATCTTTGGTGCAGCATTTGCTACCGTTGTGAAGTCATTGGTCACCAATATTATTATGCCACCGGTGGGGCTTTTGCTGGGCAATGTTGATTTTTCTTCCTTATTTATCGCACTTGATGGTAAAAGTTACGCTTCGCTTGCAGATCTGGAAAAAGCTGGAGCACCTGCCATTAAACTGGGGGTCTTTTTTAATGATATCACCTCATTTGTTATCTTGGGATTTGTCATGTTTATGATGATTAAAGGGTACAACAAACTCGCCCCTAAAGAAGTAGCAGCTCCTGCAACAAAGACATGTCCAGAGTGTTCAATGTCAATACCCGTTACTGCAAAAAAATGTCCTCATTGTATCAGTATACAGGAGTGATAAAGCTATGACATGTAAGCAAAATGGCTTACATGTCATAAGCAAAATTAGCCTTTCAAATTAGCGTTAGCAAAATCCCAATTGACTAAATGTTTCAAGAAAAGATCCAAATAATCAGCACGTCTGTTTTGATAGTCAAGATAGTAAGCATGTTCCCATACATCAACCGTTAAAATCGCTTTTTGATCATGCGCCATTGGAGTGTCTGCGTTTGCGGTTTTAGTGATTTGTAGCTTTCCACCATCCAGAACAAGCCATGCCCAACCGCTACCAAATTGTGTCAGTCCTGCATTTTTAAATGCATCTACGAAGGCTTCATAACTTCCAAAATCTTCATTGATTTTTGAAGCAATAGCACCAGTTGGAGCGCCACCGCCACCTTTTTTCATAGAATTCCAGTAAAACGTATGATTCCACACTTGAGCAGCGTTATTAAAGATACCTATTTTTTCAGGTTTATTAGCAACTGCTAAAATGATTTCTTCAAGAGTTTTATCAGCAAGTTCTCCACCTTGAATAAGATTGTTTAGGTTGGTAACATACGTTTGATGATGCTTGCCATGGTGAAAAGAGAGGGTGTTGGCTGTGATATAAGGTTCTAGTGCGTTAGCTTCGTAAGGAAGCGCAGGTAATGTTATAGCCATAAAAAACTCCTTTGTCTAAAATATAATGATGGGTTCATTTTACTGCTTCTTGATAAATGAATGATAAATCGTATGATTTAATTTTAATTCAATGGGAATAACTCTTTTTTAATATTTTATCTTAAGTGATTTACGCCTCTTTTCATGTATAATTTTCTTACATTTTGCACGTAAGGAGTCTATTATGGAACGTAGAGATGCTCTAAAAGTTGCTGCACTTGCAGTTTTATCAACAACCGTTGCTAGTGCGTATGATGAGAAATTAATCGTAAATAAACAAGCGATGAGTATCAAAGACCCTGCCAACCCAACAGAAGCAGAACTCAAACATTCTCCTGAAATTACCGTAGGTTCACCTGATAAAAATGGTTTCGCTCTTGTCGAAGTCAATGTAGGACAAAAAGGTGTACTTCATCCAAGCGTTGAAAATCATTGGATCTATGAAATTACTCTTTTTGCTGATGGTCAAAAAGTAGCACTGGTTTCATTAGAGCCTAAAACTTCAAGAGGCTATCTTGCAGCACGTGTCGATACAAAAAATATTCAAACACTCTCAGCCGTTGCTCGCTGTAATCTCCATGGAGATTATACTTCGTCTCTCAAGCTTTCTTAAATTCTCTCTCCTTTCAAGGGAGCCTACCCTTGAAAGGATTTGACTTATATCAATGCATTTTAGTTTACATAGTGAGTATAATCAAAAATTATCATAAAATTTTAAGAAAAGATTCCTTGAGGAGAATGAAATGCGACGAACCATCAAACGACAATTAACATTAGTCTCGATTGTTGTTGTTTTTGTAGCACTGCTACTAGGTATCAAAACAATGATGGAAGGACAGAGTAAACTACACAATATTCACGATTTACAAAACATTGTTACCCTCTCAACCAGTATTAGCCTTTTCGTGCATGAGAGTCAAAAAGAGAGAGGTACCAGTGCTGGATTTATTGGATCTTCCGGTAAAAAATTCGCAGATAAACTAGCTCCTCAACGACAACTTACCGACAAAGAACAAAAACGCTATACCGAAGCACTTGAAAAAATTGATCTTTCACGTTACCCTCAATCGTTAAGCGACAAAGTAAAAACGATTGATGAGATGCTTAAGAAACTTCCTTCAATTCGTAGCCGTGTTGATAGCTTGAGTATCAGTGCCGCTGAACAAGTTGATTTTTATACCCTTTTAAATAAACATCTTTTAGACATTGTTGCCTCAACTGCCGTCCTCTCTTCCGATACTGAAATAGTCAAACAATTAGGCGCTTATGCCAATTTTCTAAAAGCAAAAGAGCGTACGGGTATTGAGCGTGCGGTTCTTTCTAACACCTTTGCGGCAGGTACGTTTGCACCCAATATGTTTGTTAAACTTATTACTCTTGTCTCAGAACAAGTCTCGTATATTGACTCATTTTTAGGAACAGCTTCTCCTGTTTCAATTGCTTTTTATGAAAAGACAATGCGTAATCCACTCGTAGCTGAAGTTGAAAAAATGCGCAATATCGCTATCGATAAAGCAGCGACAGGTAACTTCGGCGTTGATGCGACCCATTGGTTTGACACCATTACAAGCAAAATCAATTTACTCAAAGAGGTCGATGATGCACTCGCACAAGAAGTTTTAACATCTCTCTCCATACTGAAAAGCAATGCCCAAAAGCAAATGTTCATCGAAGGTGGCGGACTTGTGGTGATAACATTATTTATCATCATCTTGCTGTATGCAACGTTTCAAGATGTCATTCGTGCCATTACAACTTCTGGTAGAAAACTTGAATCTATTGCTACCAATCTCGACCTCACACAATCTTTAGAATTGCAAAGTGATAATGAGATTTCTGATACGATGCAACAAGTTCAGAAGTTGATTTCTAATTTTAAAGACTCTATCTCAAAAGCTCTTGATACCTCAAATCAAAGTGTTGAAGCCAGTAACTCACTGAGCAATGTCTCAACCAATCTTGCCTCTAACATTGAAGAGCAAAACCGATTCATTCACACGATTCAGCAAGAAATGCAATCGCTTAAAGACAAAGAGATCGCGATGAAAGAGATGTCTTTTAAAACGTTTGGCGATCTTGAACAAACCAAAGAGGTTTTAGAGGCCTTTGTCACCAATATGAGCAAAGTGGTTGAACTCATCGCTCAAAGTGCCCAAAAACAACACGAACTTGGGGGCAAAGTCGATTCGCTCTCTAGCCAAGCAACTCAAATCAAAGAGGTTTTAAGCATTATTGGAGATATTGCCGATCAAACCAACTTACTTGCGCTTAATGCCGCTATTGAGGCCGCACGCGCAGGAGAACACGGACGTGGATTTGCTGTTGTTGCTGATGAAGTACGAAAACTAGCAGAACGTACCCAAACATCACTTTTAGACATCAGTACAACAACCAATGTCATCGTACAAACCATTCATGATGTTACGACTGAAACAGAAAATATCTCACAGTCGTTCTACCACCTCTCTAAAGAGACCAATACGCTGATCTCAGATTCTCAAAACACCTCTGAAAAGCTCAGTAACACCATTCGCATTTCAGCACAACAAACATCAGAACACACTGTCGTTGCACAAACTGTTGAAACGTTCATGAAGCACATTGATGAAGTCACCACACTTTCTGAAAACAACAATGCTTTAGGAGAGAAAGTTAAAGATATTTCTAAACATCTCTCTGCAAAAGCGGAAAGTGCAAACGTTGAACTGAGACGATTCCGCATTCACTAATACTCGTTGTAAGCCCTCGCTTGGGCTTACATCCTATCAATCTAAAATATTAATTGCTCATTAATCGCCATTTGGGTACGATATACCTTTAAATTATAGAAAAGGTTTTTGTCAATGGCAGAATATTCGCTTCCTGATACATTTTGGCATAAAGTGGATGTTTTCACAACGCTTTTGCTACAATACAATCAAACACATAATATATCAGGTGCAAAGACCAAAGAGGCCGTTCTTAAAAATGTAGAAGATAGCGTCTATCCTCTCAAGTATTTAGAGATAAATAGTATCAAAAACGCTATTGATATCGGTACAGGAGCAGGCTTTCCTGGGCTTCTTCTAGCGCTTGCACTTCCAGATGTTCACTTTACCCTTTTTGAACCGATTGCTAAGAAAAGTGCATTTTTACATCTTGCCAAGACAACACTTGAACTTAAAAATGTCGATATTGCCACAAACAGGGTCGAAAAAGTAACCCCTTTTTCAGTTGATCTTATCAGTTCACGTGCCGTTACAAATACAAAAATGTTGGTCAAATTATGTAAAGCGTTCATTGCACCTACCACAACGCTTCTTTTTTATAAAGGGGAGTTGGTAGAAGAAGAGATCAAAGGACTTTCTAATTGTCATGTCTATCAACGTGACAAACGCTATTATCTTGTTATGAAGGATGTTAATGCTTCTTAAAATTGCACTTTTTGTTGCTGTCATTGTTCTCATTTATATCTTTTTTTTCAAAAATAGTCGAAAAGAAGAAATTAAAAAAAACAGTTCTAAAAAAGTCTTAGAAGGCGAAACGATGGTTGAATGTCATGCATGTTCAACGTATATCAGTCATAAAGAAGCCATCATTAAAGATGGACTCTTCTTTTGCTCAAAAGAGTGTGCGAGGTTACCCTAATGTTACTCATTGGTCATGAACTTATCTCTAACGAGCCTTTCTACCGTGTTGTCTCTAGCGAAGAGATCGCCAAAACACCTTCACAAGCGGTCGTTTTGTTCAATTTTGATCCTGCATTATCAATGTATTGTAATGCTCAAAAAGTCTCATTTGCCATGCATGTTAAAAACATTAAAGAGCTCGTTTTAGCCAATGCGCTACGGGCTTCTTATTTTGTTGTTGATAAAGCATTAGCACTGCATGCGCAAAAAATTGCAGATGATTATCTGTTTGATGGTAAAGTTTTACTCTTAAGCAATGATGACAATGAGATCGAATTTGCAGCATCTCATGCCATCGATGGGATCTTATTTGAAAATGGAATTAAATCCCTTTAGGTTAAGGACACATGAATAAAAACCATTACGTTATACTAGCGTTCATTATCACCCTACTTTATTGGACGTTAGATGCCTATACGAGTGCATCTTTATACAGCTCATCACTGATCGATGAGTTCTTGTTACAAACGCCTCATACGCTTATTTTCGTTAAACTTTTAACAGCTGGGTTGATTTTTTCACTCACACTTGCACCTCTTTTCTTTAACAAGCGTGTACAAGCAAAAACGAAAACACCTCTCAATGAATTTGGTGAATTGCAGCGCATTGCTGATATTTTGTTTTCATCACTCTCTACGAAGATCAATGTCGTTAAATCGCTTGAAATTCTTGAGGAAATTTTACATTTAGAAGCGAGTCTTCTTTTTATTTACAACAAAGAAACATTGACACTCTATAATGAAAATGAGTTTATCAAAGCCTTTTTTCGCTCCAAAGAGATCTTACCTTTTCGTGCTACCTCCACACGTAGCGATGTTGAAGAATTCGCCGTCAATTGTTATTTAGAAAAACGTGTAACGTCTGAACTGAGTATGAAAATTGATAAAAAGCAGGTTACACTCTTTGCTTTTGCATTGCAAGAAAACCGCAGTGAAAAACCTTTTGGCAATTTGATGCTCGTTAGCCATGATCCAACTTTTATAGAACAAAATCGTGCATTAATTGAAAAACTTACTCAAATGCTCACTTTCGCACTGTCATTGGCTGCGAAAAAAGAGCTTTTACAAACGCTTAATAGTCAATACTCCAGTGACACAACGAGCCATTTTGATAAGGTACTTAACATCATTAACTTCTCTAAAGTGCAAGAACATATTGACCATGAGTATAAACGTCATAAACGCTACCATACGGCATTAACACTTGTCCTGATTGATATTACTATGCTGAAAAACTTAACCAAAATATTCCCTGCAGAAGTGGTAATGGCACTCAAAAAAGATTTTATACAATTGGTGAAAAAAAATACACGTGAAGTTGATATTTTCGGGAAATGGACTAACGATCAATTTGCCCTACTTTTACCTGATGTTGATTTTCGTGCAGGGCAACGCGTTGCTCAAAAACTTCAAGCAGCTTTAGATGAAACAAAATTTGCTAGAGTTGGAAAAATCAGTTGTAGTTATGGCATCACGTCACTCTCGCCTAAAGATACCGTTGGTAGCTTTAAAGCCAGAGCTGAGAGTGCGCTTGTTTCTGCTTCTGCAAAAGAAGGAAATGCTATCGAAGTAAAACTCCAAACAACGGAGTTAAATCACAACGCGTTTTAACGCAGGATAGAGCTTTGTGATAATCTCATAGCTAATGGTGTGAAACTGTTTTGCTAAGGGGTTAGCATCTTCAAACATACATACCTTTTGCGCATCACCACCAAGACAAAAGCTGTCCATTGACATACGCCCTTTTGTAAGACTTCCATCTGCCATCGCGATAGGAAAAGAGCCATCAAAACGGAAAAATCCATCTCCATAACCAATATCATACGTTGAGATCACTTCATCCACTGGTGCTTCATATACACCACCATAACCAACACGTTCACCTTTTTTGAGTACACGAGAGCTGAGTTTTTCTGCCCATAACGCAAGGACGGGTTTTAGGTCAAATGTAGCAATTAAAGGATCTAACGTTGTATAACCATACATCGCGATACCTGTTCTCGCATAGTCATCATCACCTATAGTATCTGTTCGAAGGAGTGCAGATGAATTGCATGAATGAAACAAAGCGTGAGGTAATTGATACTGTTCAATCAATGCTCTAATACGTTTCTTAGCACGTTCAAAATTGGCTCTTTGCCAGAAAAATTCGCTACTGAGTTCATCAGAACTTCTAAAGTGTGTGAAGACACCTTTTAAATGAAGTTTTTTAGTATAAATTAAAGCCATCGCTTCATCGATTTGATCTTCTTTGATGCCATTGCGATGCATACCAGAATCAAAACTAAGATGGATGGAAGTTCCAGAGGGTAACGCTTGCAACGCCTCATATGAGTGCGCTGCAAGAGAAATAGATGGAGAAAGTTTTTCAGAAGTTGGATGATCGACTAAGACCAAAACCTCTTCAAAAAGATCAGCAATCTGCTCTGCTTCTGAGATATTTTTAACTGCAGCTCTTTTTAAACCGTACTCTGAAGCAAGAGATGCCATAAGTCTAAGATCATGCCCGTAAGCATTATCTTTCAATACCGCCATGAGCTTTGTTTTGCCCCCAGCTTTTGCGCACAACACATCAAGATTGTGAAAAAAGTGCGCCTTATTAATCGTAATAAATGCCATATCTCTACGCTTTCACCCCAAGGTTACGAATTACAAAACCACGAATTTTTCGGGCTTGATAATCAAGTTTATAGAAATGCTCATACACTGTTTTTGCATCCAAGGTTGGATGATTTGAAAAATCAAAGGCTATGCCATTTTTGTCTTTTGGAACATTTTCATCAAAGTAAGCCATAAATGCATCTCTTGCTTCGATAAGTTTTTCAAGCTCTTTATCAATATCTATTTCATTTGGATTCATATGCGAACCTTATTTTTCTGCCAAAATCTGCATTTTGTCGCCAACTAACTCGATATAAAGTTCTTTTTCACCTTTTGAAGCAAATGATGGGCTTTTATAGGTTTGGAAAAATGAAACTTTAAAGAGTCTACGCTCATCCACTGTTGGATAAGGTGCAACACTGATATGCTCGAATACAATTGATTTATTCTCTTTACGAGAGAAAATCTGCTTTTTCATATTTGAAAATTGTACTTTTCCTGATCCATCGGACTTTTTAAAGTCATTGGAGTAAAAATTCAAATACGCATTAATATCATTGACTTTCCAAGAATGTTGCCATTTATATACTTCTGTCAAAATCGTTGCAACATTTTCACGAGACATTTTAGGAACTTTAGATTCTCCAATGATAACAACTGCACTTTGCGCGTTAATTTCGGTATCAAGGATAACAAGTTGGTTGTTTTCAAAGGCAACACAACCTTTGGTGCTA
>Ga0074197_1000175_pt1 | contig 94290 bp, 82 predicted proteins | sample EPASupsiteSAE305_FD_64526 | JGI IMG/M metagenome (GOLD analysis project Ga0074197, IMG submission 64526) | Bioremediated contaminated groundwater microbial communities from EPA Superfund site, New Mexico - SAE3-05 reassembly with SPADES | ecosystem: Environmental > Aquatic > Deep subsurface >... | reverse complement strand
CTCTTCCGGCGCGTTGTCAATCTGGTCATACGCTTTGACCTCGCCCGCCCCATTTACCAACGCCGCCACTTTCGTGATCGCCGCCGTCAGGGTCGTCTTCCCATGGTCAATGTGTCCCATGGTGCCTACGTTCAGGTGGGGTTTGGTTCGTGTAAATTTTTGCTTAGCCATCTTCCTCTCCTCAAAGAGTTCCAAATAAAAATTTTCCAATCAGCGCTGAGCCCTCAATGGGATTTGAACCCATGACCCCAGTCTTACCAAGACTGTGCTCTACCGTCTGAGCTATGAGGGCGGTCGCCCCATTACAAAGCGGAAAGGTGGGCAGTACAGGATTCGAACCTATGAAGGCGTCCGCCAGCTGATTTACAGTCAGCCCCCTTTGGCCACTTGGGTAACTGCCCATTTCCGTTTGTCGAGTCATCACTGACTCGTGTTTGGTTCCCAACCATTCGGAGCCAAACACCAATCAATCATGGAGCCGACGACGAGAATCGAACTCGTAACCGCACGCTTACAAGGCGTGTGCTCTGCCGATTGAGCTACGTCGGCGGGTTGATCGCTCCCGCTTTAAGCGGATTGATTATAACCGAAGGAAGCCTGGTAATCAAGGGTTTAACCTCCGATTTTCCTTTCCTTCCTTCGAATTGTCTCAAACCAATGAGAAGAAAGTTTATCATCAACCCCCTTTAACGTCAAGGAAAGCGGCTTGAAAGCGGCTTGAACCATCCAGCCGGCGCTTGCCCGATCACGTCGATTTTGGATTTGCTCCCAAGGACGCGGTTATGAACCAATAAAGTGAAAATTGCAATCAAATTTGCAATCAAATTAACCCGAAGTTGGAACAATATGCTATTATTATAGATAAATAAGAAACTGTAAATTTTCATTATAAGGCGTTATGTATGATAGAAGCCAAGCATAATCAGAAAGGTCAAGCCCTGGTCCTCATCGCGGCTACCATCGCCGCTCTGATCGGTTTTGTAGGGCTTGCGGTCGATTCCGGAATTGCCCTTTCGGATAGAACCAAGGCTCAGGCAGCCGCCGATAGCGCCGCCATGACCGCCGCGGTTCAGTACAGTGGCAACCAAAATGAAGCGATCAACGCCGGGTTAAATATCGCCAATCTCAACGGATTCGACAACGATGGTACTACCAACACGGTTACCATCCAGTCTTCGAACGCCAACAGCGAATGCGTCAGTGGAAATGGCAGGGAATTTACCGTCAGCATCACTTCCATCGTCCCAACCACCTTCTCCAGCGCGTTTGGTTTTGAATCAAATACCAATAATGTGCAGGCAATTTCGCTCAAGTGTCTGGGCTCCAATGGCCCTCTCTTCAACGGTAACGCGGTGGTTGGTTTATCCCCCTATGGTTACAGTTATCATTCTGGCAATTCCAATGCCGTTCGATGGTTTATCACTGGCAGCGGGATTTTTGCCAATAATGACGCGTATACCAAACGAACCACTTCAGTAACTTTTCTCCCGTCCGGCGCCGGCAATTGTGTCACCGCTGTTGGAGACGCGAGCTCAAATTGGAGTTGTACCCCAAGCGAATACCAAACCAGTCAGGCAATCCCTTACACCTACAATTCAATGAAGGCTTTGTTCCCTTACCCAAGCTGTCCAGAAGAGGCGCACGCGGTTGAAAGTGGAGGAACGATCTACGAGGCTCCCGGTTACGAGGGGCAGGGTTCTAATGTTTCCTCCTGGGAAGGTCACTACGCCCCCGGCGTTTACTGTATCAATGACCCCGACGGTAATTATCACGGATCGATCACCGGCAGTGATGTTACTTTTTACCTGCGCGGCGATGTTGATTTCAAATTCAATGGCCATGGTTATTTTGGCGCCACCGCGCCTACATCCGGTCCTTACAAGGGAATTCTGATTTTGGGCGACCCGCTTGGCGCGGCCAACCCTGACTCTCCCCTGCCATACGGACAGGATTGCACTCAATCCGCCGAATTTCGTGGGAACGGAAGCACCTTGTCGATGGGAACCATCTATCTGCCGGCTGCCTGTATTGACTTTCGCGGGAACGCTGATGGCGCCTTGCAGCGCACCCAGTTGATTGGGTATAAGGTTACCTCTAACGGTACCGCCGACGTCGCGATCAATTTCAACTCGAATGACAATTACCAAACTACGTCGCCTGGCATGCTTCAATTAATCCGCTAAACGGATTACGAACTGAACCGCGAAATAACTACTCTCCATTAACCTTAATAGTAATATAAATTTACTTAATATTACTCATTGTATTAATTGAATTTTACTGAAATAAATCTTATAATGAAGTTACCTTTCGAAAGGAGAATGAGATGAAAAAGGTAATTTTATTGGTGGTTTTGGGATTGTTGTTCGCGTTGCTGCCACTCAATGTGTTCGCTGCCGAGCCCGCTGAGCTTGATTTACGGGTTTACAATCGCACAGAAGGCCCTGTATCCGTTCGTTTGACCGCCTCTGATGGTACTCTTCAGTATCTGGAGTTACCGGTTGGCGTTTCCGAATTGACCCTGACTGAGGGAATTTACGAATATTACATCATTACGTCATGCGGAACCCAGGTTGGCCAGTGGAATGTGAATGTGGTCAAGGAACTTTTGATCAAATGCGGAGCTGGCCTGGAAGTCAGTCTGAAACGTGCCTGCCCGGATAATTTTTATGGTCACTATTATTATCTGCCAGAGTATGACACAAGTTGGTTCTTCTATTATGACTCAATAAACGGCCCTGACTGGCTACTCTGGTGGTACGGTGATGAAACTCTTATCGTAGATAATGGCGTGGATTGCTGGGCATATAAGTCAGAATATGGATTTTAATGATTAACCTCAACGACTGGTCATGACCGATCAGTTTCTTGAATGATCACGGCAAAGGTGCGGGCTCGAGTAACCCGCACCTTTGGTTTGAGGGACCTAACCACCCAATTCATTTTTTACTGAGTGTTCAGCAAGCCAGATTTGCCGCCGTTGGAAAAGCTCTGGCACCACCCGGTTTGCATCCGCGATCATTTCCCGCAGATCGGCGTTCACCAACTCCCCATCTTCCACCAGAATTTTTCCGCTGACCATGGTTAAACTCACATCGCCTCCTCGTACCGCGTGGACGAGGTTGTGATGCAGGTTTCCCTCCTTTCCACCCAATAGCGGGGTCATTCGCGGAGTATCGGTCCTTACTCCAATCAAATCAGCTTGTTTTCCGACTTCAACGCTGCCGATCTCGCCCTCCAACCCCAAGGCGGCCGCGCCTCCCCTGGTCGCCATCCCCAACACATCCCAGGCATTCAGGGCGGCGGCGTTCAGCCCGCTGAGTTTCGCCAGCAGGCTGCTTACTTTCATTTCCTCAAATAAATCCAGATTATTGTTCTCTTTTTCGCCATCCGTTCCCAAACCAACCTTTACATCTGCCGCTAACAGCCTTTCAACCGGCGCGGCGCCGCTCGCCAATTTCATATTACTGACCGGATTATGGGCAACCCCCACTCCCCGCCGGGCGAGAATGGCGATTTCTTCATCATCCAACCACACACAATGGGCTAAAAGCACCCGGTGAGCATCCAGCAAGCCAAACTTCTCCAAAGCCTGGACCGGTTTAAGGCCATAACGTTTCTGAGTCTCGGCGACATCAAACTTGCTCTCTCCGCTATGAGTATGAAAACCGGTCTGGTATGTGTGGGTCATCTCAACCGCTCGTTTCCAGGCATCCGGAGTGGCGTAAAACATGTGCTCCAACCCGACCCAGACCTGGATTCTGCCTTCCGCGGCGCCATGCCAGGTTTTTAAAAGGGTTTCATTACTGTCCAAAGTTTCAAAATAATCATGATCTGGATGCTCGGCTACGTAAGGCACCAGTACCGCCCGGATGCCCAGTTGGCTTGCCGCCCGGGCGCTGCCCTCCATGTAACGCCACATATCCACCACCGTGGTTGTGCCGCTTAAAAGACTTTCGGCGTAGCAAAGCCGGCTGGCGATCTCGGCTTCGGGTGGGTTAAGCACCCGGTGCATCGGGTCGATGTAACGGGCAAGCCACTCCCAGACCGGCAAGCCTTCCGCCGTCCCGCGCAGCATGCCGCTGTGCATGTGAGCGTTTATCAAACCTGGCATCAAAACCTGATTCTTCATCCGCTTGAAAACAGCGTCGGGCGCCGAGCGAACCGCCTCTTCCAACGGCTTAACCGCCTCAATCCTGCCATTTTCTCCCACCAATACGGCGTGATCGGCAAGTACATCATTCTGGGCGTTCATGCTGAGGATATGGTCGGGGACGAGCAGTGTTCTGGTCATGGTAAGCTCCTGATCTTCAATATTGTTAATTCAAGGCGGCGATCGGCGAACATCCGCCTGCCACCATTTTAACACCCCCGGGTGGCAGCCCTATGATATAATGGCGCAAATTTATCGAGTTATTTCTTTCATTAAAGGAAAACCATGCCCCTGAAAGTAGAGATCACCTATTGCGCGGTTTGACATTACACCGCCCGGGCCGTGAGCCTGGCAAGCGCTTTATTGGAAGACTATGAAGCCGAGATCGAATCGATCACCCTCATTCCTTCTGATGGTGGACGATTTGAGGTCATGATTAATGGAGACCTGATCTATTCCAAACTGCGAACCAACCGGCATACCGATCCGAACGAAATTACGGAATTGCTTAAAGCCAAAAATCTGATTTAAAAGGACATCAAGCCATGCCAAAAAAGGGAAGGGTTTTTTCCGGCGCGCGGCCCACCGGACGCCAACATTTGGGAAATTATCTCGGAGCGATGAAAAATTATGTCGCCTTACAGGAGGATTTCGATTGCGTGTATTGTATTGTGGATGTACACGCCCTGACCACGGTGGATAGCACCCATGAGATTCGCCAAAATACTTATGACATGGCGTTGGATTGGATCGCGGCCGGTATCAGACCGCAGGAATCGATCATGTTCGTTCAAAGCCATGTTCCCCAGGTAATGGAACTCCACACCTACCTCTCGATGGTGACCCCGCTTGGAAAACTGACCGACCTGCCCACTTTCAAGGAAAAGGTTCGCCAGAATGAAAGCAACGTGAATTACGGACTGGTAGGTTACCCGGTTTTGATGACCGCTGATATTGTGTTGTACAACACCGATTTCGTCCCGGTAGGTGTCGATCAAGCGCCGCATATCGAGTTCGCGCGTGAGATTGTGCGCTCCTTTAATTTCCGTTATGGCAAACCAGTCCTCAAGGAGCCCCAGATGAAGAACACCGAAATTCCCAAGGTTCTGGGTATCGATGGCGTGCAGAAGATGGGCAAGAGCCTTAACAACCACATCGAACTCGCCAGCTCCCCGGAAGAGACTTCAAAGCGGGTGATGCAGATGGTTACCGACCCTCAACGCAAATTGCGCACCGATCCTGGTAACCCGGACGTATGCAATGTTTTCTCGATGCACAAGATCTTCTCCTCCCCTGACGAAGTCGCCGAAATCAATCAGCAATGCCGGGTGGCGGGAATTGGCTGTGTGGATTGCAAGAAACGTTTTGCCGCCAATCTTAACGCCAACCTGGCGCCTTTCCGGGCTGAACGTCAAGAGCTGGATCGAAATCCGGATGTGATTTGGGACAGCCTGCACGATGGCGCCCGGCGCGCCCGCCTGATCGCCGAGGAGACCATGGTCGCCGTACGGGACGCGATCCAGCTTCCCAAATAAAACAGACTTGCTACTGCTCGAATCTTTTTATCAGTGCTCTTCATTAAAAAATCTGAAAAGTCAGCCAACTGGCTGGCTTTTTTCATTCCGGGTTGAGAATGCTATAATTCGGCTATGCGCGCGCTCATCCAACGAGTAACCTACGCCAAGGTCACCGCCAATGGCAAGGTGACCGCCGAAATTGACAAGGGTTTTGTAATCCTTCTGGGGGTAGGAGCCGGGGACGACTCCGCCCGCGCGGAAACATTGGCGGAGAAAACCGCCAATCTGCGCGTGTTTGAGGACGACGCCGGCAAGATGAATCTGTCCTTGTTGGAAGTTGGCGGCGAAGCGATCGTGGTCAGTCAGTTTACCCTCTACGCCGATACCAGCCGGGGCAGACGGCCGAGCTTTGTGCCCGCCGCAGCTCCGGCAATCGCCAGTCCGTTAGTGGATCTCTTCGCCCAATTGTTGCGGCAGAAAGGAATTCCCACCGGACAGGGTGTTTTTGGAGCAGAGATGAAGGTCGAAATTCACAATGACGGACCAGTAACTATTTTATTGGAAAAATAATCCTCAACCAGACTTTGGTTGAGCGAATTGGGCTTTTCGGGATTCCAGATAAACGATATCAATAATCCCATAATAATCCCAAAAAACCTTGACCTTTTTCCCATTTATGGTAATATAGTTATTAATAGGATTTTCAGTAAGTTTTCGTAAAAGTAATAAGGTTTTTCCAAAGATCTTTTGTAGTGGTTTTAGACATTTTTTTGTCCCACCGAGAACATAGAAAAATCCGAAACAACCCTTTTTTTATTTGCTCTAAGGAGGCAAAAGATGTCAGAACGTGAAGTTGGTACGGTTAAGTGGTTCAACGGAAGCAAAGGATATGGCTTCATTTCTCGTGAAGGTGGTCCCGATGTATTCGTTCACTTTTCCGCTATCGTCGCCGATGGATACCGCAACCTTGAAGAAGGTCAGCGCGTAGAATTCACCGTCGAACAAGGCCCCAAAGGTCTTCAGGCCGCAGAAGTTAAAGCCGTCTAAGTTTTAATACCTACGCCAAACCAAGTCCCGCCGTGAGGCGGGGCTTTTTTATTTAATCCAGTTGGGCGGTTGGGACGGATTTCTCGCTGCAAAGCGGCTCGATCTGGCTTTTAAGCTGCAACTCGATAGATTCCGCCCCATCAAAACCGGTCAAACCATTACCAGATACCCGGTATCCTGGCACCACAAAAAGCACACAACCCATCTTTAATCCCCACCACCCGGGTCCGAAAACCGGTTCTCACCACAACAACCTTGCCACAAGCCGGACAATGCGTGTTCTCGTAACTGTTCACCCTGCCGGGCAGGTTGCCGGCATACACGTAACGCAAACCAGCCTCTATTCCCATTTCTGCCACCTTGATCAGGGTCTGGGCTGGTGTAGCCGGCGCGTCACTTTCGTAATCCGGGTGATAGGCGGTAACATGCCAGGGAATGTCCACCGAGACCGCCGCCACCGCCCTCGCCATCTGGTATAACTCGCGATCGCTGTCATTGAATCCGGGGATGATCAGGCTGACAATCTCAACCCAGATTCCACGCGCGAACGCCGCCTCAATCGTTTCGAGCACATGCCCCAAAACTCCACCAAGGCTGCGATATCCCGGATCGGAAAAGCATTTCAAGTCGATCTTCAACGCGTCCAGCCGGGGAGCCATAAAATCCAATACCTCCTCGGTGGCGTAACCGTTGCTCACCATGCCGGTTTTCAAACCCTTTTGTCGGGCAAGATCGAAAATCTCCGCTGCCCACTCCGCCGTGATGAAAGGTTCGTTGTACGAGGAAACCACGCTCTTCGCCCCGTAAGCCAGCGCCTGGTTCACAATCTCCTCCGCGCTCACCCGTTGGGCGGATTCGATCGCGCGCAGACTGCGGGAATCGCGCGCGAACTGTGAAGTAAACCAATTCTGGCAGAAGTCACAATGAAAATTACACCCGAGCATCCCGAAGGTCATGGCGATGCTGCCGGGTAATACATGAAAAAATGGCTTTTTCTCGATCGGATCAGGGTACAATCCGGCGACATAACCGTAGGGGACAAATAATTTTCCGGCGTTGTTCCAGCGCACCTTGCAGATTCCGCTCTTACCAGGGCGGATGAGACAGCGGTGGGCACAGGCAAGGCAGCGAACCGCCTCACCTTCCTCGCGCCACAGGCTTCCCTCGCGGGTTCGGGCTTTTAATAAGTCAGATGCCTGGTTCATCACTTTAAAACTCGTATAATGGGAACATGTTGAGCGTATGTATTCAAGCTGGAGGCGCCTCCACCCGCATGGGTACTGATAAGGCTTTGTTACCTTTTAACGGACAACCTTTGGTGGAAAGGCTGTTGGACAGGTTTAAACCGATTGCCTCAGAATTGTTCATCATCACTAACGATCCCGTAAATTTCCAAAATCAAAACGTAGCTGTCCATTCCGATCTTCGCCCAGGGGTTGGCGCGCTCGGCGGATTGTACACCGCCTTGACCTATGCCAGCTTCGACCTTTTGGCTTTGATCGCCTGCGACCTGCCCTTCGCCAACCCGGAGTTGATCACCTGGATGGTAGAGCAGATGGCAAACCCTGAGCTCGCCGCCATTTACCCCAAGCCGAATGGGTTTTATGAACCCGTCCATGCTGTTTACCGTCCTTCAATCTGCCTGTCACTGGTGGAAAATGCCATCTCGCGTGGAGATCGAAAGCTGATCAGTTGGATCGGTGACACGTCAGTGGCGGAGGTTCCTGAACCGGTCTTGGCTCATTTCGATCCGCTCGGCTGGACATTCATCAACGTCAACACCCCGCAGGAATTCGCCGCGGCTGAACTCCTGGAAAGACAAAGTCCTACCGGGTAACCAGCACCGGACAGTGGGCGTGACCAACCACCTTCTGGCTGGTGCTGCCGAGAAGCAGTCCGGTTAATTGTCCGCGCCCTCTCGAGCCTAACACGATCAGATCAACCTCACGGGTTGCAGCGACTTCAATGATCGCTTCCGCGGAGGGGCCTTCCAGAATTTCGGTAATCACTTCACAAGGCACATCGCCAAGAACCGCCAAACCATCCGCCAGGATCTGATTCGCTTCCGCCAACCGGGCGTCGATCACAACCTGCAAATTCGGTTCACCCAAATAAGTTGGGATCGGCTCATAGACCACCACTATAAAGATTTTTTTGATACCGTAGGTTTTCGCCATCTCGCCAACGATCCGAGCGGCATTGTGGGAATGGGTTGAACCATCGACCGCTACTAAGATTTTCTCGAACATACAGCCTCCTTTCCTTCTACTTAAAGTATAGGATTTTTCAGAGCCTTTTTCAAACCCGGATTTTGAGGGTTGACCCTGTGAGGTTTATTTCCACTATAATTAATGGTGAATGGATCTTTTATCAGGAAAGAATATCCTCCTCGGTGTTTGCGGTTCGATCGCGGCTTATAAAGCGGTCGAATTGGCAAGCCTATTAACCAAATCCGGTGCCAAGGTAAGCGTGATCCTCACCTCCGCCGCGGAAAAATTCATCTCCCCTCTCACCTTTCAATCGGTGACAGGTGGTGAGGTTTTCACCGATAGCGATCTTTGGGGAGGACGCGGGCATATTCTGCATGTTGATATCGCTCATACCACCGATCTTTTCGTCATCGCTCCCGCCACCGCCAACACTCTCGCCAAACTCGCCTATGGTTTAGCCGACAACCTGCTAACCATCAGCGCTCTTTCCACCAGCGCCCCCAAGTTGGTTGCCCCAGCCATGGACGCGGGTATGTACATCGATTCAGCCACCCAGAAAAATACCCGCCTCCTTGCCGAGCAAGGCGTTTTCTTCGCCGGTCCGGTTGAGGGACGCATGGCTTCGGGCTTGGAGGGACTTGGCCGCTTTATGGAGCCAATCGAGATCCTCGATCACATCCGCAAGGCGCTGGGAGTGAATGGTATTTTAAAAGGAAAACACCTGCTCATCACAGCGGGCGGCTCTCAGGAACCGATCGATCCGGTGAGGGTCATTACCAACCGATCGTCCGGCAAACAAGGGTTCGCCTTGGCTTCAGCCGCCCTGGATGCCGGAGCTGAAGTAACTCTGATCAGCCACCCAACCGCCTTGCGCCCGCCCGCTACCTGTCAATTCATTCAGGTTGGAACCGCCGCGGAGATGGGCGAGGCAGTCCTGCGTGCCTTACCTGAGGCGGATGGTTTGATCATGGCTGCCGCTGTGGCGGATTACACTCCAGTCGACGTGAGCGAACAGAAGATTAAAAAAACAAACGATCAGAATCTGACCCTCAACCTTAAACCCACCACCGATATTCTGGCGGAAATTGGCAAGCGCCGGGCGGAGTTCCCCCAACTCAAAGTTGTGGCGGGCTTTGCCGCCGAAAGCCAGGAGCTGCGCCAGAACGCTCTGGAAAAACTGAAGCGAAAAAAGTTGGACCTGATTGCCGCCAACGACATCACCACCGCGGACGCCGGTTTTGGCGTTGAAACCAACCAGGTAACCTTGTTCTTCTCCGATGGCAGGGTAAATGAACTGCCCAACCTCACAAAGCACCAAACCGCTGGTGAGATCGTCAGCGCGGTTGCCAAATTGTTCTCCATGCCTTAAACCCTCCCCGGGTTTTGCACAAACGAAAATTTCCCGGAACTTTGGACGATTAATTTTCGTCACAAGAAGTAAAGAGTCGAGAGAAAGGAAGTCAAAGATGAACCGAAGGAAGATAACCCAAATTACAGCGTTGTTACTCAGTTTATTGGTGGTGCTGAGCGCCTGCGGGGCGAGCAGCCAGGCGGAGAATTTGCTGGAAAAAGGCATGCCCGGCTATTCGGACGCGGTTATGGAAGCCCCCATGGCGGCAGCCCCCGCCCCGGAAATGGTTGACGCGAGAGTCTCCGGGGAAACCTACAATAGCCCAAGCCCCGCCAATCAGGAACGGATCATCATCCAGACTGTGGACCTGGGGATCGTTGTTCCAGACCCTGCCAATAAAATGGATCAGATCGCCGCCATGGCCGAACGTTTCGGCGGTTATGTGGTCAGCCGTTATACCTACCAGAATACCCTCCAGAGCGGAGTGACCGTTCCTGAAGGTTCGATGACCATCCGTGTACCAGCCGAACACCTTGAAGAAGCCTTGGATCAGATCAAGGACGGCGTAACCGAGACTCGTCACGAGAATCGGGACGGACAGGATGTAACCGACCATTATGTTGACCTTCAGAGCCAGTTAAAAGCCAAACTTGCCGCGGAGTCCAAACTTTACGAGATCATGGATCAAGCCGAAACCGCTGAAGAAACCCTTCTGGTTTTCAACCAACTTCAGGTGGTTCAGAGTGACATCGAAGTCCTCAAAGGGCAGATCAATTATTATGAGCAATCAGCGGCGCTCTCCGCCATCAGCATCGCGATCAGCGCCGACGAAACCATCCAGCCGATCGAGGTCGGAGGATGGGAAATTAGAGGCGAAGCCAAGCAAGCCGTTGAAGCCTTGATTCGTTTCTTCCAAGGTTTTGTTACCTTCGTCATCTGGTTCATCGTCTTCATTCTGCCGGTGTTGGTGGTCATCCTCTTCTTCATCTGGCTGCTCTGGAAGCTGTTTGGCGGCCTGATCCGCAAACTCTTCAAGGGTAAACCCAAGCCGGAAGACGAAAAGAAGGCTTAGCTTGATTATTTGAAACACAAAAGAGCGGATGGCATACCATCCGCTCTTTTTTTGAAATTTTCAAAAACTCCAAATTAATTAAATGATCCGCCTGATCAATAAAAGCTGACGGTGTGGCTGATGAACTTATCAACATCGAACTGAAAGCGGGCGGAGAAGAGCCTTCCCTCTTCCAGCCAGGGCAAAAAGGTGTGATCCGAGGGCCAGAGGTTGAGGTTGGCGACCTGATCATCCGCGATCCATTCCAGATTTCCCTCAACCGGTTCGGCGAGCAGTTGTCCGTGAAACTGGTCCGCGCTGAAAATCCAGACATACCAATCAGCATGGTTGAAATTGGCGAATAAGATCAGCCCGTGATAATTCAGGTGGTCGATGGTTAAACCACTTTCCTCAAAAACCTCGCGTTTTACACACTCCTCCGGGGTTTCACCAGGCTCAAACTTGCCTCCCAAGCCATTCCACTTGCCTTTGTGAAAATCACCATCCCGTTTCACCCGGTGGAGCATGAGCGTTCTGCCGGAACTCTTAACGTAACACAATGTTGCCAGGATCATTTTCGCTCCCTATCGCACGATGATGGATTAATTCTACCAAACCCAATGGATAATTTGAATTAACGATTTACACACTACTTAAGCTACAATTAAGTTTAAACCGCTACATATTCCGGAGGGCATTATGCCAAATGTATCAGAAGATATCCTCGCGATCATCTTAGGAGGCGGAAGAGGTACCCGTTTGCATCCATTGACCAAAATGCGATCCAAGCCAGCGGTTCCGATCGCGGGTAAGTACCGCCTCATCGACATCCCTCTCTCAAATTGCATTAACTCGGGCATCTACCGCATCGCTGTATTGACCCAATTCCATTCGGTCTCGCTGAATCGACATATCACCCGAACCTACCGTTTTGATAACTTCCACACCGGTTGGGTCCAAATTCTGGCGGCGGAACAAACTTTGCATAGTGAAGACTGGTATCAGGGCACCGCCGACGCGGTCCGCAAGCAGTTGCGTGAAATCATCGCTTCCGATCTTTCCTATTCCATCATTCTGGCAGGCGATCACCTCTATCGAATGGATTACGCCGAAATGGCGAAATTTCACTGGGAAAACAACGCTGATATCACGGTCGGGGTTCACCCGGTTCCTCGTCACGAAGTGAGAGGGCTAGGGATTTTGAAGGTGGATGCCGAACGGCGTATTACTAATTTTGTCGAAAAACCCAAAGACCCGGACGTTCAGAATCAATTTATCAGCATGCCCGGTACAGATAAGCCTTTTCTCGCCTCAATGGGCATCTACATGTTCAATACTAATGTACTCATCGATCTTTTAACCGAAAACCCGGAATTCGATGACTTTGGCAAACACGTAATCCCCAGTGCCATCAATACCCATCGGGTTTATGGCTATGCCTTTGATGATTACTGGCAAGACATCGGAACGATCCGCAGTTTTTACGAGACCAACCTTGCCCTCTGCCGTTCCAATGCTCCTTTCAACCTCTACGAGGTCGGTAGACCGATTTACACCTTTACCCACGAACTGCCCGGCTCGGTCATCGAAAATTCCGAATTGAAGGACGTTCAACTATCGGAGGGCTGTCAAATCTTTAACGCCACCATCATCAACTCAACCATCGGCGTGCGCAGTCGAATCAACGCCGGCACGCTGGTCAAGGATACGATTATGATGGGCGCGGATTTTTACTCCCGACCGCATATTTCCGCCGATGAGGTTCCGATCGGGATCGGCAAAAACTGTCACATCGAAGGCGCCATCCTGGATAAAAATGTCCAGATTGGGGACAATGTTGTCATCAAGCCCTTCCCACGCGGAATTGACATGGAAACCGAGCAATTTGTGATTCAAGATGGGATTGTCGTCATTCCCAAGGATACCCTGCTGCAAGATGGAACTGTGATCGCGCCCTGATCAGAATCGTTTTTCCCAAATCAAACCCAGCGAAGGCGGAATCGTCTTCGCTGTTTTGTTAGAATCGTGTTTGAATGGCATTAATCGTTCACTGACCTAAGCGCCGATAAGATAAAATACAGATGAGTTAAATAAATTAAACAATTTTTAAGAAAAATAAGGAGAAGATAATGAGCCCGGTCCAAGAAGAAGAAAACAACCCCGAATTCCTTTGGCACACTCTCTCTTCCAATGAGATTTTAGAACAACTGGGGGCTTCGGACTTGGGTTTGACCACAGCCGAAGTTGAACAGCGCCTGAAAGAATTCGGGCGTAACCAATTAAAGGAAATGCCGCGGCCTTCCTTCTTATCCCTTTTACTCGACCAACTGAAAGACTTCGTGGTGATGTTATTGATTGCCGCGGCGGTCATTTCCATGGCGCTGGGTGAAACAATTGACGCGGTGGCGATCCTCGCCATTGTTGTGCTTAATGCCGTGCTCGGTATTGTTCAGGAGCGGCGAGCCGAAGAAGCCATCGCCGCGCTTAAAAAACTTTCAGCGCCGGAAGCCCAGGTGATGCGGGACGGCAATCGGAAAACCGTCCCCGGAGAATTGCTCGTTCCCGGAGACATCGTTTACCTTGAAGCGGGCAATTTTGTGCCTGCCGACCTGCGCCTGATCGAAAGTGTGAACCTTAATATCGAGGAAGCCTCGCTGACCGGTGAGAGCCTGGCGGTTAAAAAGAATGCCATGCTCCTGCTCAAGGATGACGCTCCGCTGGGTGACCGCAAAAACAGCGCCTTTATGGGCACTACGGTCAGCTATGGGCGCGGCCGCGGGGTGGTTACCAGCACCGGCATGAATACCCAATTGGGTCAGATCGCCGAAATGCTCCAGAGCGTGGAAACCGAAGAAACACCCTTGCAGAAACGGCTCAATGAGCTCGGCAAATCCCTGAGCATTGTTGCCATTTTCCTCGTCGCGGTAGTCTTTTTCATTGAAATCTTCAACCAAACCGATCTTGGATTGTTGATCACCGATTTCAGCGCATACTTTGGTGAATATTCCCATCAGGCGACCGAAGCCTTCATGATCGCGGTCAGCCTGGCCATCGCCGCGGTTCCCGAAGGTTTGCCGGCTGTGGTTACCATCGCCCTCGCCTTGGGGATGCAGGAGATGGTTCGCAAACACGCCCTCATCCGCAAACTCTCCAGTGTGGAGACACTTGGCAGCGCTACTACCATCTGTTCCGACAAAACCGGCACCCTTACCCAGAACTCAATGACCGTAACCCGATTGTGGGCTGGCGGCGAGACAATCGAGGTAACCGGCACTGGTTATGTACCAGAAGGTGAATTCCTGATCAGCGGCAAACCGATCGCTCTCAAACAGCATCCCGCCGCCCTGACCGCCATCTGGCTTGGCGCCTTGAATAATGACGCCGATGTAACCAAAAGTGAAAACGGGAGCAATATCATCGGCGATCCCACCGAAGCCGCTTTGATTGTTCTGGCGGAAAAAGCCGGCGGAGTCCACAATCAGATCGACGAGAGTTATCCACGCGAGAAGGAAGTTCCCTTCGATTCCGAGCGCAAACGGATGATCACCGTCCACAACATCACCGCGCCTAATGCCAACGATTTGTCCCCCTTTTACGATACGGATAAGATTGATTGGGATGTGATCGCCATCAAAGGCGCTCCAGATATCATTCTTGACCTGTGTGAATACATCCAAAACGCGGATGACAGCCATACCCCTCTCACCCCCGAAATACGGGCTGAGATTTTAGCCGCCAATGAAGATATGACCCAGGACGCCTTACGTGTTTTGGGGGTTGCTTACCGGGTCGTACCTGAAACGCCCGTCGAACCCAAAGCTGAGGTTTTGGAAAAAGATCTGGTCTTTGTTGGTCTGCTGGGTATGATCGACCCGCCGCGGGAAGAAGTAAAACCCGCCCTCGAAACTGCCCAAAAAGCTGGGATTCGAACCGTTATGATCACCGGCGACTACCCCAACACTGCCCGTGCCATCGCCGAATCAATCGGATTATTAAGCGCTGGTCGTAAAGTAATGACTGGCGCGGAGCTCGACCAGGTTTCTGACCAGGATTTGGTGCAGATCGTCAAAGAAACCGACGTCTTCGCCCGGGTTTCTCCCGAACACAAGATGCGGATCGTCGACGCCCTCCAAGCCAATGATGAGGTGGTCGCCATGACCGGTGACGGTGTTAACGACGCCCCCGCCATCAAACGCGCCGATATCGGCATCGCGATGGGCATCACCGGCACCGATGTCGCCAAGCAAACCGCCGATATGGTTCTGACCGACGACAACTACGCCAGCATCGTCTCCGCGGTTGCCCAGGGTCGGGTAATTTACAGCAATATCCGCAAGTTCGTCTTCTTCCTGCTCAGCGCCAACGTGGCTGAAATCATGATCATCTTCCTCGCCACCCTGGCAGGCTTACCCGCGCCGCTAACCGCCATTCAACTGCTTTGGCTTAACCTGCTAACCGATGGCGCCCCAGCCCTCGCCCTCGCCATGGAAAAAGGCGATCCGGATGTGATGGATCACAAACCACGCCCCAAAAACGAGCCGATCATCAACGGGATCATGCGCCTCGGTATCGTTATTCAGATGTTCGCCAAAACTTCGGTCGTTCTGGCCGCCTTTGGGATTGGCTTGCTCTGGGAATTGGAAAAATTGGGCATGGTACCCGGTGTCGGACAAAGCGCGTTCAATTTCCTGCTCAATTTTGACTGGAAAAGTGTAAATCTGGAAGCCTTACGCACCGCCGAGACGATGGCTTTCCTCACCCTGGCTTTTGCAGAACTCCTGCGTGCTTATACCGTCCGCTCCGAGCGCGCCAGCATATTCACAATCGGCGTTTTTTCCAATAAATGGATGCAATATGCGGTGCTCACATCCATTGTTCTGCTGATCGTTGTTTCGGTTGTGCCGTTCTTGCAGGAAATCTTCAATACTCATTTCATGAGTGGAATCGAATGGGCAGTGGTACTCAGTTTCGCCACCTTACCCGCCATTGTTGAAGAGATCACAAAATTCTTCCTGCGCAGGCGAAAGGATTAACCTCAACCAGGTTTTTTCAAACAGGCGGAGCGATTGCTCCGCCTGTTTATTTCACCTGGGGAAGAGTGCTCCTTTCCAGAGATTTACCCGCCTTCCAAAGCCAAATAAACCCGGGTTCAATCCGCTCAAACATCTTCCCGCCGAATAAGGTAAAATATCCTCCATACGGAGCAAACGTGATCAAAAAACTCATTCCCATTCTGTTTATTTTCCTCCTCGCGGCTTGTTCCGCGCCGGCTGCTGAACCCCAGAACCCGCCTACCCTCGCGGCGCCGACTCAAACAAACATTCCGCCCACCCCAACGCCTGGGCAGCCGCTGATCATCCTCTCACTGCCGGCTGATTTTGACCCGAAAACCAGCGCGCAATATCAAGAGACTGTTTATCAGCTTGCCCAAACCCAGGGCTGGCGCTTCATCCTGCTCAATCAAGTTCCTGCCCAGAATTTTGACCCTGCCACCAAGATCGTCATCACCCTGACACCTCAGCCAGACCTGCCCGCCATCGCTGCCGCCAATCCCGGCGCGGTTTTTCTGGCGGTAGGCTTGCCAGAGGTTGTCCCCTCCCAGAACCTGAGCGTTCTGGTGGAAAGCGGAACCAGCCTTGACAAGATTTCCTTCATCGCCGGCGTCATCGCCGCCACCATCACCGATGATTACCACACCGGCGCCCTGATCAGGAAGGATGACCCCGACGGACAGATCGTGATGAATTCATTCAAAGCCGGACAGCAATACTTCTGCGGCTTGTGCAATCATGTGACCGATGTTTTTACTTTCTATCCCCAAATTCAGGACGTGCCCGCCGATACACCCACCAACGAACTTGGCGCTTATGCCGATATTCTGGTGCGCGCTCGCGTCTGGACGATGTTCATCCAACCCGGATTGGAGGACGAAGAGCTCTTCAGCGCCCTTAAAGCCAACGGAACGATGTTGATCGGCACCCGGAAACCCGCCCAGAATTATCCGGGCTGGGTGGTTACTCTCAAACCCGATTATCAGAAGGCTATCAGCCAAACTTTTGAGGATCTGATCGCCGGCGTGGGGGCTAAAACCTATACCGCCGAGATCAACCTGGCGGACGTGAACGAAACCCTCTTTGGGCTTGGCAAACAACAATATATCCGGAAGATCATCGAAGGCGTGCTTGACGGCAGCATCGATACCACTTTACATTGATCGGAGTAACCCGCGATGGAAATCAAGGAACTGGACGAATACCAAAAACTTTCCCGGCGTACCTGGAATCTTGTCAAAACCGATCACCCGATCGTCTACCCGACCCTCGGCTTGGTTAATGAGGCAGGGGAACTCGCCGGCAAGGTAAAAAAGATCTTTCGCGACAAACAAGGCGTCATAGCTCCGGAAGACCGCGACGCTCTCAAATATGAGCTCGGGGATGTGCTCTGGTATCTGGCGCAGATCGCGACCGAACTCGATCTTTCTCTCAACGAGGTCGCCAGCGCCAACCTGACCAAATTATTCGACCGTCTGGAACGCGGAAAGATCCGCGGTGAGGGCGATTATCGTTAGGATTTTGTAAAACGAGGTGTAAAGAAGCGGTTATCGCCAGAACATGAATTGTTCCTGGCCGGCGATTGCCTGGTCAAGCGGGATGCCCGCCAGCGAAGCGATCAAACCAACCAGACCCCAGAAGAGACCACTTACCGAAGGCACATACCAGAACAAAGCCAGCACGATCCACATCGACCATTGCGAAAACCGGTCAATTTGCTCGCGGAAACTGAGCGGCAGGTGAGCGCGCAAGGCGTTGTAACCGTCAAAGGGTGGTACCGGAATGAGGTTGAACAAGGCAGCCGTGACCTGTAAGAGTCCCAGAAACGCCATCGCAGGACCTATGCTTGTAGTCGCCAGAGGGGTGAAGCTGAACGCCAATCCGATTACGATCGCCAGCAGAAGATTGCTCAACGGTCCAGCCAGACTCATGGCGCTCAGCCACTTATCCGAACGGATCCGCCAATGCTCAATGTACACCACCCCGCCGGGCAAGCCGATTCCGCCCAGGAGGAGGAAGACCACCGGCAGCAATAAGGAATACACCGGATGGGTATACTTGATTGGATTGAAAGTAAGGTAACCTTTCTCCTTTACGGTCGTATCCCCGCCGTAATACGCAACCAACGCGTGGCTGAATTCATGCAAGCTGAGCGACAACACCCAGCCAACCAGTACGATCACAAAGGTCATCTTTCCTCCATAAAAATTAATTATACCGAAGAATGATGGGAACAATTTTTACAATATCCAGGTTTGTGAACCTCACCACCTCTGTCTTCTGGATGGAACGCGGTGACCAAGTAATCTTATCGCCGAGGTTACTTATTTCCCGCGGCCAGGATGGAGATCGCTACCCCTGCGACATCAAGACCTGAAAAAGAGCCCATAATTCAATTCTTTTGGTATAATTCTCATTCCGGGCGCATAGCTCAGTTGGTTAGAGCGCCTCGTTTACACCGAGGAGGTCTGGGGTTCGAGTCCCTATGCGCCCACAAAGCCGCCCAAAGCGGCTTTTTTCTTTATGATAAACAAATCAAAACATCAATAATCCCGGCGAAAGTTTTCTACGAAACGCAGGATTAAGGTATCATTAAGTCATCCAGTAAAATTTATCCGGAGGAAACTGTGATCAAAGACCTATTAAAAGAAATTGAATCCCACATGCATAAATCCGTGCTCTCGTTGCAAGAAGATCTTCTTTCCGTCCGCTCCGGCCGCGCCAACCCTGGCCTGGTGGAAAAACTACATGTCGAGTATTACGGCTCGCCCACACCCCTGCAACAACTTGCCTCGATCAGCATCCCCGAGGCGCGCGTGATCATGATCAAACCATTCGATAAGTCCGTCCTTAAAGCTGTCGAAAAAGCCATTTTGGCTTCCGATCTGGGGCTTACCCCCAATAACGATGGGATCGCCATCCGGCTTAATCTGCCCATCCCCACTGAGGAGCGCCGGCGGGAACTGGTCAAACACGTTCATCACCGCGTTGAAGAAGCCCGGGTGTCGGTTCGCAATATCCGCCGCGACGCGATGAAAGACATCAAGGACTTTGAGAACGAAAAGATGATTACAGAGGATGACCGAAAACGCGGCGAGGACGAGCTCCAAAAGCTTACCGATAAAATCATAGCCGAACTTGACACCATTCAGAGTAATAAAGAAAAAGAAGTGATGGAAGTTTAACTTCCATTTAAAGGAGAGCATGCCGAATTATCCCGAACATGTAGCCATTATCATGGATGGCAACGGCCGGTGGGCAAAAAAGCGCGGCTTGCCTCGCCTCGCTGGTCACAAAGCCGGTGTGGACAATCTCCGCCGGGTGGTTAGCGCCTGCGTGGATTTTGGGGTTAAGGTGCTTACTGTTTATGCCTTCTCCACCGAAAATTGGAATCGCCCCAAAGCGGAGGTCGATGGTCTAATGAACATTCTCGAGACCGTGATCGACAACGAACTCCGCGACCTTCACGCCCAGGGTGTTCAGGTACGCCACATCGGCGATCTGCAAAAGCTCTCCCCCGCCCTTCAAAAAAAGGTCCGGGATGGGGTTACCCTGACTGAAAACAACACCAAACTTACCCTTAACATTGCCTTCAATTACGGTGGACGGGATGAAATTTTGCATGCCATCCGGGAACTGATGAAAGAAAATGTAAAAGCAGAAGATCTGACCGCTGAAATGATCAGCAATCACCTTTACACCGCCGGCTTACCCGACCCCGACCTGGTGATTCGAACCAGCGGCGAATTTAGAATCAGTAATTTCCTTATCTGGCAATCAGCCTACTCCGAATGGTACGTTACCGATACTTTCTGGCCTGATTTCAACAAGGAACAGTTCAAAATTGCCCTGGATGCCTACGCCGACCGTGATCGACGTTTTGGCAAGATCCAAAGCGATGAGTATGAGGATAAGAATGCTTAAGCGGACCGTAACCGCTTTAGCCCTCTTCTCAATCGGTCTTCCACTCCTCCTCTGGGGTGGAACTCCTTTTATCGGCTTCATGACCCTCTTTTACGTTGCCGCCGGGGTCGAATACGTTCAAATGTTCCATGCCGTCGATTCCGAAACCAATGTCTGGCTGGTCGCGGGTTCAATCTTTGCCCTCATCTGGATCAAGTCTCTCTTTCCGGCATACGCCCCCGCTTTGCTCACCGTCAGTGTTATTATTCTGATGTCTTACCATGCCTGGCGATACGAACATGGGCGGGACCAGGCAGCCCGAGATTTTGGCGTGGCGGTTGCCGGGGTAATTTATCTCGGCTGGGTTGCCACTTACCTCATCCAGCTTCGTTTTGTCCCGCTGGGCGGATGGTGGCTTTTCCTGGTATTGATGAGCGTATGGATCGCCGATACAGGCGCTTATATGATCGGCTCGGCTTATGGTAAACACAAACTCAGCCAGCGGATAAGCCCCAAAAAGAGTTGGGAAGGTTATTTCGCTGGTGTCGTCAGCGCCGCCGCGATGGGTGGTTTTCTGGCGTTCAGCTTCTCCCGCTGGGGTCCCATGGATCTGGCGATTTGGCGCGGGGCAGTCATCGGTCTGGTCATCGGCATCCTTGCCCCCATCGGTGACCTTGGCGTGAGCATGATCAAACGCTATGCCGGATTCAAGGATAGCGGCACCGCCATCCCTGGGCACGGGGGAGCGTTCGACCGGATCGACAGTTGGGTCATTGCCGGAGTCATCGGCATGGCTTTCTGGTGGCTGTGGGGGTAGGTTTCACGAATAAGGTTTCGTGGATAATTCCTTGACACTCCCCAAGGGTGATACTATAATATCAATCTCATTCCCGGCTAGCTCAACGGCAGAGCGGGCGGCTGTTAACCGCTAGGTTCGAGGTTCGAATCCTCGGCTGGGAGCCTTCACCCTCATCCAACGATGGGGGTTTTTGTTTAATAACGGTCTGTTAATCGGTGATCAATCATAAAATATCTTTGCAAGGGCTGCCGAAGGCCGCCCGTAAATAAAAAAAACAATCCCCGGCTCAACGGGCGGATTGCATCCGCCCCTCCAAAATATTTGGAATCATGCCAGTGTTCAATCAAAAAATATCTTTGCAAGGGCTGCCGAAGGCCGCCCGTAAATAAAAATAACAACCCCCGGCTCAACGGGCGGATTGCATCCGCCCCTACAATAATTTTGGAATCATGCCGGTGCTGAATCATAAAATATCTTGGTACGGGCGGCCTTCGGCAGCCCGTCAATACAATATATGGGAAATCGATGATCATCTTTGGATATGCCTGAGATATAAAATTTATTATGGTTTTATTGATTGTTCCCTGATTCCACAGATGATATTACCCTGATCAAATACAGGGTGCTGACCCATGCGCAGTTGATTAAATATAGCTTATTGCTGTACAATAAAATAAGCAAATGAGGTTGGAAAGATCTGTTTAGGTTAAGGTTTATGCACGCTAAAGTTTTTTTCCAAATGGAAGATTCATTAAAGGCTTCGGATTACTGTTTTTCCCCCCTGGGCTTGTGTAATTCAGGAAAAAATTCATCCTTTAATTCTTTCATCAAATCGGATTAAACATTTAATCATAAGAGCTATGCTTCGAAACTTGAGGTTTAATTAGACATGAAATCAAATCCTGAGTGGTCAATTCTTGATAACCTATTGGAAGGCTGCCAAATCATTGGTCATGATTGGCGTATTCTGTATATTAACGATACCGCTGATAAACATAACCGTCGATCCAAGCAAGAACTGTTAGGCCAAAATTATATGGAAATGTGGCCCGGCATTGAAGCAACTGAGGTATTTGAAAAAATCAGGCATTGCCTGAAAGAACGAGTTGCCCACCAAATGGAAAATGAATTTGTCTTTCCCAATGGGTCAAAGGAATGGTTCAGCCTTAATATTCAGCCAATCCCTGAAGGAGTCTTCATTCTTTCAATTGAAATTACTGAATGGAAGCGGGCGATTGAAGAATTACGGTTAAGCGAACAAAAATTTTCGGTCTTATTCGAAAAGTCTGCTTTTGCTGCTTCGCTTTCGCGAGCATCAGATGGGATCATGTTGAATATCAATGAGGCATTTGAGAAAGCATTTGGATATAAAAAGCAGGAAGTGTTGGGCAAAACTTCGGTGGAGTTGGGTATCAATCCCGATTCAGAAAGCCGGGAACGTATTCTCAGCGCATTAAAAGAGAACGGCTCGGTACACAATCTTGAATTATCCTTGCATACAAAATCCGGTGAAGAGCGGATTTATTCTTTAAATGTGGATTTGTTGGGCATCGGCGATGAGAATTATGTACTTCAGACATGCCAGGATATAACCGAGCGTAAGCGGAATGAGTTGGAGATTGTTAAACGACTCCAGAATATCCAATCACTTCGAAAAATCGACCAAGCCATAGCAGGAAGTCTCGACTTGGGGCTTACCCTAAGTGTGATCCTCGAACAAGTCAAATCTCAACTCAACGTTGATGCGGTTAGTATTTTATTGCTTAATCCAATTACCAATGTTTTGGAATTTGCCACTGGGACTGGCTTTTACACTAAAGCCATTGAAAAATCGCGTTTGCGTTTAGGAGAAGGACATGGAGGACGGGCTGCCCTGGAGCGAAGAACGGTGAGCGTTTCCAGTCTTCACGAAAATATCACCCAATTTGTCCGCGCCTCACTCCTCGCTGATGAAGGGTTTGCTACTTATTTCGCGACACCGCTGATTGCCAAAGGTCAGATTGTGGGTGTGTTGGAAGTTTATCATCGGGTTCCTTTCGTACCGGACGATCACTGGTTGGAATTCTTTGAGGTTTTGGCTGGGCAATCAGCGATTGCGGTGGATAGCGGCAATCTCCTCAATGAACTGCGACATTCTACCCAACAACTATTCAAAGCCTATGATTCCACTATTGAGGGATGGTCTCGGGCATTGGATTTGCGCGACAAAGAAACCGAGGGTCACACTCAGCGGGTTACGGAAATGACCTTGAAGCTTTCGCGAGCGGCAGGGATTTCCGAAAAAGAGTTGGTCCATGTACGTCGTGGAGCACTCTTGCATGATATTGGAAAGATGGGTGTACCAGATCAAATTCTTCTCAAACCAGGAAAACTGACCGACGAGGAATGGGTTATCATGCGCAAGCATCCCACCTTTGCTTTTGAATTACTTTCTCCAATTGAATATTTACGTCCAGCGGTGGATATTCCCTATTGTCACCACGAAAAATGGGATGGGAGTGGTTACCCGCGCGGGCTGAAAGGCGAGCAAATTCCATTCACGGCCCGTCTATTCGCGGTGATCGATGTTTGGGACGCTCTTCTCTCTGATCGTCCATATCGAATGGGCTGGCCAAAGGAAAAAGTGATTGACCATATCAAATCACTCTCTGGAACACATTTCGACCCAAAGGCGGTGGAATTGTTTTTCAATTGGCTGAATGAGGATGAAAAGAACACTGGCTAACCAAGCATGCGTCTGGCTGGCAGGTTTCACACCATTTCGCACACTTAGGGTGGAACATTTTTAGCCAGTAATTTTTCTCTCCTCACGGTGCAAATAAGATCGGAATGGATGTGCTATTTTACCGGAAGCTCCACCAAAAACCGCCCGCGAAGGTTAAAACGCCTGGGCGGAATTGGATCTGCAAATTACCAACAATCCCAGGCTCAACGGGCGGATTGCATCCGCCCCTACAATAATTTTGGAATCATGACGGTAACCAATCGCAATATATCTTGGTAGGGGCTACCTTCGGCAGCCCGTCAATAAAATGGATGGGAAATCAATGATTATCTTTGGATAAGCTACCTAAGAGCACATAAAAAGCATTCCCACCAAATTCCAATCAATCTCCTACCTTGAGGTATCAATTCGATGGTATAATTTCTATCAAGTTATTCTAATAAATTCAACCGCGAACCAAGGAGCGTTTATGTCCGAAATCATCAATAACCGCCAACAGCGGGTGGAGATCATGAAATCCCTGATCCGCCAGCTGCACAGCGGCGCCACAGAAGAACATGTAAAACACCAGCTCGAAACCATGCTCGACGAAGCCGATTACGGCGACGTGTTCATGATGGAGGTTCAGTTGGTCAAGGAAGGCATCCCGGCCGAGAACATTCAGGAATTGTGCGACACCCACAGCCGGGTTTTGCGCAATCACCTGGACCTGACCGAAACACCTCAAACCCTGCCCGGCCATCCGGTTAATACCTTTTTGCGCGAAAACCAGGAAATCACCAAAGCTACCAGCAAAACCCGCCTATTGATCCAGAAATTGGACAAACTCGCCGAAGACGAGGACGCCACCGAACAGATCAGGGTGATCCAGCAAAATTTAAATGAGTTGATGGACGTAGACAAACATTACCGCCGCAAGGAGTACCTTGTCTTCCCCTACTTCGAGAAGAACGACCTGCCCGGGCCTGCCCTGGTAATGTGGGGAAAGCACGATGAAGCCCGCGGCTTAATGAAGGAAACCATCGCCGGATTGCAGCAAATCGAAACCATCACCGCCGCTGAAGCCAAAGCTTACGCCCTCTTCACCATCATCCCTGCCCTCGACGCTTTGGACGAGATGATATACAAGGAGGAGAAGATTCTCTTCCCCACCGCCATGGATCTTTTGAGCGAACAGGATTGGTACGACATCTATCAGCAGAGTGAAGAATACGGATTTTGCCTCTATGTGCCTGAGTTTGAATGGGTTCCGGAAGGCGGGATTCCTGCCTCGGTAAAGAAAACCGCCGCGACAGGCGGCAAGCTGCAAATGCCCACCGGCAGTTTTAGCCTTGAGGAAATGATCACCATGTTTAGCGTATTGCCCTTCGACCTGACTTTTGTGGACAAGGATGACACAGTGCGTTACTTTACGCCTGGCAAGGATCGTATTTTTGATCGCTCACGCGCGATTTTGGGACGAAAGGTTCAGTATTGCCACCCGCCTAAGAGCGTGCACATTGTAAATAAAATTGTGAGTGACTTTAAAGCCGGCAAACAAGACCGGGCTTGTTTCTGGATTAACGCCCGCGGCAAGATGGTCTACATTTGTTACTACGCCATGCGCGGACAGGAAGGCGAGTATATGGGTACCTTGGAAGTAACCCAGGACATCACCGAAATTCGCAAATTGGAAGGCGAACGCCGTCTTTTAAAATATGACCATGAATAAACCAATTCTGCTGGAGATTACCAGCCAAACCAAACTTTTCGATGTTCTGGAAGCGTTCCCGGAGCTCGAAGAGCAGATCATCAAGATCGCGCCGCCTTTTAAAAACCTGCGTAATCCGGTTTTGCGTAAGACCGTAGGCAAACTTTCGACGATCGAGAAGGTAGCCGAGGTGGGTGGTATGAGCGTTACCAATCTGGTGAATACCCTACGCCGGGCAGTTGGGCAAGGTGAGCTTACCGACCGGCCAGCCGAGCAGTATCGGATCAGTGTACCCCACGAGACGAGTGATCCGGAATGGACGACCGGCGAGCCGGCAGTCACCATCAACGGAGATGAGATGCTTGCCCGGGGCGAGGTTCCTTTGGGCGTGATCAATGAGCATCTGGGTAATCTGCCCGAAGGCGGCTTTCTCCTTCTGGTAACCGCTTTCCTGCCCTCCCCGATTGTGGACGCCATGCAAAAACAGGAACGCGAGGTATACAGTAAGGCTCACCCGCTGGACGAAAGCAAGTTTTTGACCTTCATCAGAAAATAGCCCGGCTTGTTTGATCTTTCAGGATTTTGAACTTGTTTGTTGTAAATGGAAAAACTCCCCAAAGGGAGTTTTTTATTAGCGGTTGGCGGGAGTGGGCGGCGAAGCCGGTTTGCTTTCAGAAGCTGGCGGAGTTGTTTCCGCGGGTTTTGAAGCTTCCTTTGGTTCGGTTTTCGGGGTGTTCACCAACCCGCTGGCGGATTTGTGATCGGTAGCGTACCAACCGGAGCCTTTAAAAACAATTCCAGCCGGGGTAAGTACCTTGCGCAAAGTGTCGCGTCCGCATTCCGGGCAGATTTTAAGCGGCTCATCGGTAAATGATTGATGTTTTTCGAACTGCACATTACAGTTCGCGCAACGATAGATGTAAACAGGCATGGGTGGTACTCCTTGATTCGGGTTTTATTATAGTACAGGAACGTAAGATTTTTATTTTAATTTGATTATGGCCAAAGCCTGAGTTCAGCCTTTAAAAGAAACAGGGGCAAGCCGGAATCTTGCCCCTTCGGAGAGCCACTGGCGCACGGATTTTTCCCCTTCTTCTACCGCGGCGCGCTGGGCGAAACAGATAGCGGGGACCTGCCCCGCGAGCAGCTTAACTGAGACCGACCCAAAAATGGTGCGGCAACACGACTTCCTGATTTTGAACCTCAAGCCCGGGTATCCGCGGCAATACCTCATCCTGAGCGGTTTCCTTGGGGCTGATCAGGACGAGCTCGGGTTTGAGCTTGTACTTGATTTCGAAATAGCTGGCAGCCATGCGAATCTTCTGTTCCAGGCTGCGTTTGTTGTTGTCATCGAACCACATCATACCGTTGACCATATCAGGCTCCTTATCAAGAACTTATGTTCTAATTATAAAACAATTGTTCTAATAATGCAAGAGGCAATTTATCGATATTCCCAAAATTGGCCAACCCATAAAAAAGTTATTACAATTTTGCTCATTTTACCCCTTGACGAAACTTTTCAGCGGCGTATAATTCAACGAAATGAAAACACAACACTGGTATCACCCGATCTTCCAACATTCCCAAACTCAGGGATCTGAAACCGTTGTCCATTAAAAGAGCCGCATTTAGCGGCTCTTTTTTATGTTTTTTCATATTTCAAACGGAGGTTGAAATGCAAAACAGTTCAAAGGTCATTGGTTATCTGCCGGATGACACCCCCCCGCTCGGCGCGATGTTGAGCCTGGGATTCCAACAATTCATCACCATGTTTCCCGCTACTGTTCTGGTCGCCATCCTGACCAAATTCGATATCGGCACCACCCTATTGGCGTCGGGGTTGGGCACGATCATCGCCCTGTTGGTTTCCAAGCGAAAAATCCCCATGTATTATGGATCATCTTTTTCTTACATCGCGGTGGTGATCACCGTGATGAGTCAATTCGCGGGAGACTGCTTCGGAGACCCCAGTGTTTCCTACTGTCCTGAGGGAGTGCGCATCGTCCAGGTCGGTATTCTGCTGACGGCGGTTTTCGAAATTTTAATCGGCTTGTTCATCATGAAGATTGGCAAGTCCGCCCTCGATCGGGTGCTGCCGCCCATCATCACCGGCTCCATGGCAATCGTGATCGGAATCGCCCTGGCAAACGCCGCCTTGGGCAATGCTGGCAATTGGGCTGCCGCGGATGTGGCCGGCAAAACCTGGTTGGTGGCATTTATCACTCTATTGGGTACGATCCTCTTCTCCGTTTACCTGCAAGGCAAGGGGCTGATCGGAATGCTGCCAATTCTGTTGGGCGCCGTTTTCGGATACCTGGTCGCCATCCCCTTTGGGCTGGTGAATTTTGCTCCGGTGGCTCAGGCGAATTGGCTCGCCATACCGCACATCACCTTTCCAGCTTTCAACGACCCGGCTGCCTGGGGAATGGCGCTCTCAGTCGCCCTGATCTTCATCGCCACCGTTCCCGAAAGCACCGCCCATCTTTACCAAATGAGCCTTTACATCGACGAGTTAGCCGATGAGATGGGTAAAAAGCCATACAACATCAAGGAAAAGATTGGTCTCAATCTGGTGGCGGATGGCGCGGATGACCTGGTGGTGGGTATGCTGGGAGGCTGCGCTGGCACCAACTACGGCGAAAACAACTCATTGATGGCCATCACCCGGAATTACTCGACGGCGGTGTTAATGACAGCCGGTGGAATGGCGATCATCTTCGGCTTTTTTGGCAAGCTGGTAGCCGCCATCAACACCATCCCCGCCGCTGTGGTCGGCGGACTTTCCATCTACCTGTTTGGGGTCATCGGCATGCAAGGTATCGCCCTGCTTCAATCCGAGAAAGTCAACCTGTTTGACCCGAAACAATTGGCAATCGGCGCGGTTATCCTGATTACCGGCATTGGCGGCAACCTCGCCCTCAAGGACGGGCTCTTCCCCTTCCCGGTTCCCTATTTATTCCCCAACGGGATTCCCGCCATCGTCTTCGCCGCCATTCTTGGCATCCTGCTCAATACGCTCTTTGTGGTCATCAAGCCGCCAACTCGCAAAGCGCTCCAATAAACCCATAAAAGACCCGCGCCGTGGTGGCGCGGGGTCTTTCAAAATTTATACGGATCTTTCAGCCAGTGTATGCTTAATGGCTACGGGCAGCCGCCTCCAAACAGATCCAGTTTCGGCGACCTAATCGTAGCGGAACCATTGGTAATAAAGGCTACATCGGTTAAATTTTCCTCATCCAAAACTTCACAGTACAACATCAAAACCATGCCAGCATGCCTGAACCCACTCGGCGGCGTTTCGGTCTCCATCACCGATTCAGGATACAGGCGCGTATCAAAAAAAGCAAAGGTCATTTTATTCCCGCCACCGTAAGCGGCTACCCCCGGGCTAGCCGGGTAAAAAATTGGCCCGTACGCGAGGGTCGCGCTTGGTTCTCTCTCCATAAACGAATTCACCTGCCCGGGTTGGATGCCTGCCTGATTGAGCAGCTCAACGGCTCCCGAAGGGAGGAGAGGATCTTCTCCATTTGCCTTCAATTTAAAGGTTTGCTCTGCCGGTATCAAGCTCTCTGTTAGAGGGATTGCCAGAGACGCCGCCAGAATTCCAACCAACCCGATCAGCGCCATTCCCGAGTGGACCGGCGCGGGCTGGTTCCGCGCTTGCCGGAATTCCGAACCTCTGATTGCCTCGATCAACGCCCAGATCCCAGCCGGATAATAAAGCGGCGGTACCCAGGCGATTGGGAAAACATGGCGCGGAATAAGGCTGCTGGAAAAAACCGCGGTCAGATAATAAGCGCCATAAAAAATCGCTGGCGCCAGGCCAGCCCAACCAGCCGCCCGATAAAGTCGGTAAATCCCCAACCCAATCAGCAAAAGATTAAGCAGGAAAGAAAACGAATTAAAAGCGTTGATTTCAAATCCGGTTAACCGCAGAAAAGGATGTTCCGCCAGGTTCGAATTTGGACGCAGGGTAGGATCGTTGATCAGGCGGGGTAGAAAATTGAGGTCGTAAGTAGCTATGCTGAAAGCGCGCGCTCCAACTACCTGCCAACTGAACTGGTAATCATGCGGTTCGGACCCAGCCCAGAGCCCGGTTTGGCCTTCCATCGCCTCGTTGGAATTCCAAGTCTCAAATCCCATTCGGTGTGCCAGATCTTTGACCTTACCGCTGAAATAGATCGGCTCATAACCCAGAGAAGCGTTGCGGATGATGGAGGGAGAAACGATCAACAAAAAACCAACCCCAGGCGCTATCAACGCCCAGGCAGCCTTTTTCCAGACAATCGGTTTGCGGAATAAAAACGGTACAAGCGGAGCGAACAAAAAAGGAAGCGCGTTAACCCTCACCAGAGAGAAAAAACCCGCCACACCGCCGAATAGAACCAGCAAGACCCGGCTTTCAGGATTTTTAAGCGCTCTGATAAAAAGAAGAGTCATCAACACAACGCCAAGCGCCATCAGCGGCTCGGTCTGGAGGGTAGAGATGTGCAGGTTGCTTTTTGAGCTCGTCAGTAAATTAAAATTGGAAACGATAAACAACGCCGCGGAGAACAAGCCGATTGTCCTCGAACCAAGCTCCCTTCCGAGCAGGTATAAAAGAGCGGGGATCAACCCCAACAGCGCGGCTTGGGCGCGCATGGTGGCCAATGGATCCATGCCCACCAGGTATTTTAGCCCAGCCAGAAACACGGAGTAATTTGCCCACGAACCAAACCGCAGGCTTTGGCCATATCCCTGAACGATCAGCGAAGCGGAGGCGTCATAGACCCGGGCATCTTCTGCTGGAATGAATACCCCTCCCTCGCCGAGCGGGAGACTGCCCAACCGGACGGTAACCCACAACCAGGCCGCGATTGTCCAGATCAGCACAAACAGTGCGGCATCCAGCCAGCCGGGCAACGGCCTGCGTCTGATCAGCCAGGCGACCAAACCTCCAACCAACCCAATCAGAATCGCCTGCGGAAAGGTGATAAATTCCGTAACCGGGTAGATTTGCTCTGAAAGCCGTGCTTGAATATTCCCAAAAGCGATCAGGGTCAGCCCCAGAGAAATCCACAAGGAACACTTCAGAATTTTCTGCCAAGCACTTCCCCGTTCATTGCAAATTTGACGGATTTTGATGACGATGCTATAAGCGAGCAATGCGCTGACCGCTGGACCGAGCTTAAAAAGCGCGAAGAGCCAACCGATCCGGGCTGGCTCAAACAAGGCATCCGTGAGGAGAAAGAAGCTCAAACTGCCGAACCAGAATGCTTCCAAACCACGCCAGAGAGGCGTTGAAAGCGTTTCGCCTACCCCCATCAACCGCTCTGCCGAAAGGTTCCAGCCAAGTAATGCGAACGCCGCTCCAGAAAAAAGGATCAGGATGAGATCAAGCAGAGCAAAGGAAGAGGTCGAAATCTGGTTAAGCAAGGGCGCGCTGAACCAGAAGGTCAGAAGGACGATCAGCCCGGAAGGAATGAAATGAAAAAACTTAAAGCGGGTCATCGAGGTTCGTTTCACAAGGTATCCGCGTTCTGGCGTATGCGCTGGATTGAATTTATCATACCCGATTTTTTAGCCAGATCTTCCCGTCTTGACTTGATCATTGAGACTCGCCGCATTCAAGCCTGGTAGAGGTTTCCTCGCCCGGCAGGACGACCAAATCGTCAATCAAAATTAGGCGCAAGCCTCTGACCAATTTTGATCGCTCTGGATCAGCGCAAACCAGCATGATCACGGTTTCCCCATTCTCAAGTCGCCGCGGGGATTGCTCCAGCGGGAGGTAAGCAAGGGTTACATAATAGCTGTCCGCCAGGCGAAATTCGAGATGCGGCAGCGATGTTGGCAAGGAGCGGCCGAACAATTTATCAGACTTGAACTGCGGAAAGAAAATTTGTCCCCGGATTAATTCGGCGCCCGGGTTGCCAAGCAGAAATACCGAAAGCTCCTCTTTTGAGATGCCGGCATTTTTCAAAACCTCCAAACTGGTCGAGGAGACACTCCCGAGATTGGCCGCGGTGATATTTTCGACCGATGCCTTCGGAGCGATGAATTCCACACCGGGCAGCGCCATGGCGACGAGCAAAGCGAGTGGAACAATCCATGAGGTGGCCAGGCGCGGCGGCGGGGCGGGCGGATCAGATTGGAGTTCAAGTTTCGGGAGCAAACCAGAAATCCCAGCCATTAACCCCGCGCTGTAATAGATCAAAGCGATATTTTCGATCGGAGCCAGATGGCGGACGTGGGCATACGAGGAAAGAAAGACGGTGGGAAGATAAAAAAGGAAAATCGCCAATGGCACAAAGCCCGCCTCCCAATCTCTGGACGTGAGGGCGCGGATGCCCGTCAGGATCAGGATCAGATTGAGCAAAATCGTCAGAAAATGAATCAGTCGCTGAGGGGTAAGCAACTGATTTGGATCGACTTCCTCATTGCCAGCGATCCATTCCCCCGACAGGTAATGCGGGGTGATATTGAGCGTATGGATCATCATCCGCGAAAGACCGTTGGTCAGCGTGGAGAAACTCAGCGCTGGAACATTTCCGCTTTCTTGGTTCTCCCCCGCGAATGGTCCTCGAACCTGCTTGTTGACCGAATATTTTGGCGGTGAGAAAAAATCGCCAACTTCCTCCGGTAGACCAAGTTTATCGGTCAGAATTCCAAATTTGGCGCTGAAGAAGAACGGGTTGTTCCCGGTAGCGATATTTCGAATCACAATCGAGCTTACAGCCAGAACGAAACCGAGCGCTAAAGCCATCGAAAATTTTAATATTCGGCGGGGTTGGCGCTTAAATTTGATCAGCCAGTAGATCAAAGGCAGGATTAATAGAGCAGCGGCGTTAGGCCGAACATTGATGAAGATGCCCGCCAGACCACCGTAAACCAACCAATTGAACCAGAAGGGTTTTGATCTGATGGAGTGGATCAACCAAACAATCATGAGGAGCACCCCTGCCTGCATTAGCGGCTCGGTCATCAATGATTCAGGGTGAAGAAAATCGAGGTCGGAAACGATCGCGTTACGCTCCTTGGCAATCACAAGTAAGGCGGCCAGCAGCCCAGCCGGTCGGGACTCCAACTGGCGACCGATGAGGAAGATCAGAGCCGGAATAACGCCCAGAAAACCTGTCTGGACGGTCATCAGGTTCTGGGAATCAAAACCGATGATCAGCTTAAGCGCGGCGTAAAATTCGAGTAGAATTCCGCGTGAGGCGAGGTTGATCACTTCGCCGTGCCCAAGCGCGATTCGAGCTGCCTCGTAATCATATATCTCGGCGTCACTCCTTGGCATTACCCGGTAAGTCGGCGGCGCCGGCTGCAAGCTGTAATAATCCTCCCCAATCGGCGAGCTCGCCCAGATTAGACCCGCGCAAACCCAAATCAGAATGAATAAACCCAGGTCAATCACCCTGTTTGAACCAAACCGTTTTAAGAGCAAAATGAGAAGTCCGCTAATGACAACCGCCAGCGCCAGCTGCCAGAGCACAGGAAACTGGTCTGAATCCAGAGGGAAAACCAGGCTGCCATCGGTTTTAACCTTAAAAGTCAGCAAAGCCAGGGCGATGACGAGCGCGAACCAAGCCGCCCATCGGCTGGCCCGAGATTGAATTTTGGAGAATGTAAAAAAGAAAAGGGTTGTGACCGGAAAAAGGTAGAACCATTCCGCCATCTCCGCCAGCCGGGCGAAGGGATACAGAATGGCTCCTGGCGCAGGCTGCGGGTTAAGCCGCAACCAGAGGCAAAATAAGAGGAAAAAGAACCAACCCGACCAGACCTGGAGAGAAAACTTTTCCTGCCGGTCAGGAATCTGCCCACCCCGGGCGCTCCAGATCAAGAATCCAGATCCTCCTGCCGTAAGGCTGACAAGCAGGAATGCTGTCACCTCGATCTGAGAATGGAGGTCTACCTCAACGGCGTTTTCAAGCGCGAAGAACAGCCATTCCAGCGCCAGGAAAAGCAGAAAGACTCCACTCAAGGTACCGCTTGTCGATCTTTTCATGCCGAAGTCCCTCTGCCTATCCACAAACTGGATCTAAATCATGCGCAAAAAACGCTTTCAACCTTAAAGGACCACTCAATCGTGGTTGTTTACCATATAATTAATATTATATGATCAAACTTCCTGGTCTTATTGACCCGCATGTACATTTGCGCGAACCCGGTGCCACCCATAAGGAAGATTTTGAGAGCGGAACCGCCGCCGCTCTGGCGGGCGGGGTAACCATGCTTCTGGCGATGCCCAACACCCTGCCTCCAGTTTTTGACCAGACGACCCTACATTTGGCTTTATCCGCGGCCGCGGCCAAGGCGCGCTGCGATTACGCTCAATTCATCGGTGCGGGACCATCCAACGCTGCGATTGCCGCCAGCCTTTCCAACCAGACCGCCGGGTTGAAGATGTATCTGGATTCAACTTTCGGAGAACTGCGCCTCGATGAGATGGGCTTATGGATGGAGCATTTTAAAGCCTGGCCAGGCCATACCCCGATCGTTGTCCATGCCGAGGGACGGTCGATGGCCGCCGCGATTTTGATGGCGTCTCTTTTCGACAAGCCGATCCATATCGCCCACATCTCGCTCAAGGAAGAAATCTCAATCATCAAATTGGCCAAGCAGCGCGGGATCAAAGTGACCTGCGAAGTCTGCCCGCATCATCTCTTCCTGGAAAAAGGCGCTGTTCCTCTCACTTCCGCTGGCGATTGCTGCCGGGAGGGTTTGCCGGGCGGCAGGAGCGAGGTTCGCCCGCGTCTGGCGACCGCCGAAGATGTCCGCGCACTGTGGGAGAATTTGGATGTGATCGACTGTTTTGCAACCGACCACGCTCCCCATACCGCCGCTGAGAAGGACGGAGCCAATCCACCGCCCGGTTTTCCGGGGGTCGAAACCGCTCTGCCTTTGTATTACACTGCCATAAAGGAAGGTAGACTTACCCTCGATCAGTTGATCGAAAAAACCGTGCTCAATCCGCGCCGGATCTTTCGCTTGCCGGAACAGGCCGAAACCTGGGTGGAACTCGACGAAACCGATTCCTACCAGGTTCGCGCAAGTGAGTTACACAGCCGCTGCGCCTGGACGCCGTACGAGGGCTGGCGGGTAACCGGCAGGGTACGCAAGGTGTTTTTGCGCGGCACTCTGGCTTACAAAGACGGCGAGGTGCTAGCCCCACCAGGTTTTGGCAAGAACGTAAAATCTTTCAATTAGGAGACCATTATGCCCACAATTTCCAATAACCCATATTTACCCTTTGGGGAGAATAAACGCGCCGATTGGTACGGGAAAGATATCCTTTCCGTCAAGCAATTTGGGCGTGAAGATCTTGAATACGTGTTTGGAGTCGCCCATGAGATGCGGGGCATGGTAGAGCGGGTGGGGACCTTTGATCTCTTGAAAGGCAAGATCCTCGCCAACCTGTTTTATGAACCTTCCACGCGTACTTCATCCTCCTTCACCGCCGCTATGGAACGGTTGGGAGGCAGCGTGATCCCAATCAACGAGGTGAAGTACTCTTCTGTTTCCAAGGGTGAAAGCCTGGCGGATACGATCCGCACCCTGGAATGTTACTCGGACGTGATTGTGCTGCGCCACCCGGAAACTGGCTCAGCGGCCATTGCCGCCGAAGCCGGCAAAAAACCGATCATCAACGCCGGTGACGGTGCCGGTGAGCACCCAACCCAAGCCTTGCTGGACACATTCACCATCTTCGAGGAATTAGGGGTCGGCGAGATTGACGGAAAAACGATCACCATGCTTGGCGATCTGCGATATGGACGAACGGTTCACTCTCTTGCCCGTCTGGCTTCCTTATATAACGTCAGGCTGAACTACGTATCCCCCGAAATCCTGAGGATGCCTAAATACGTGATGGAGGAAGTCGAAGCCAAGGGAATTCCCCAGGCGGAGTTTTCCACACTCGATGAGGTCTTGGCCGAAACTGATGTACTGTACGTTACCCGCGTTCAAAAAGAACGCTTTGAGAAACCCGAAGAATACGAATTGGTTAAAAACGCCTATGTAATTGACAATGCTGTGATGAAAGCCGCCAAACAGGAAATGATTGTAATGCACCCCCTGCCGAGGGTCGGTGAGATCAGCCCTGAATTCGACAGCGATCCGCGCGCGGCGTACTTCCGCCAGATGGAGTACGGCTTGTATGTGAGAATGGCCTTGCTCGCCATGGTTTTGGGTAAAGCTTAATTCATGGAAAGTTTTTTCAGCCTTCTTTCAAAACGGGTCGATGACGCCTCAAGCCTGATCTGTGTGGGCTTGGATCCCCACATCAGCGATTTGAAGAGCCCCAGCGCGGACGCGGCGCTCAGTTTTTGCGCTGAATTGGTGCGCGCTACCAGCCGCTACGCGGCAGCTTACAAACCAAACGCCGCTTTTTTTGAACAGTTTGGAGCGCAAGGCTGGAGCGCCCTCAAAGAAGTGATCAGAATCATTCACGAGGAATCAGACCGTCTGGGCTCCCGCATTTTGACGATTTACGACGCCAAACGCGGTGACATCAGTTCCACCGCTGAAGCCTATGCCAAAGCCTGCTTTGAGGAGTTAAACGCGGACAGCCTGACCCTCAACCCGTACCTCGGCAGAGATTCGCTGACACCATTCATCAGTGTTCCAGAAAAAGGCATTTTCTTGCTCTGTAAAACCTCCAATCCCGGTTCCAGTGACCTGCAGGATTTACTTTTGGAAGGTGGCGAGCTGGTTTACGAGCATGTTGCCCGCCTGGCGTTGGAATGGAACAGCGCCGATAACATCGGTCTGGTGGTAGGGGCAACCCACCCGCAAGCCATGGCGCGGGTACGCGCCGTCAATCCCACAGCCTGGCTGCTTGCCCCGGGTTTGGGCGCTCAGGGTGGTGAGTTGGAAGCCTGCTTGCAGGCAGGTTTGCGTTCGGACAACAAAGGCGTCCTCTTCCCCATCAGTCGGGGAATTTCCCGCGCAGCAGATAAAACCAGAGCAGCCGCTGAATATAGGGACAGCATCATTTATGAAATCAATCGGAGGGCAAAACATGGATAAAAACCCGCGGGCTGAGATCATTGACCTATTGTTCGATACCGGTTGCATCCGGATGGGTGAATTCACGTTAAAATCCGGTTTGATTTCGCCTATCTACATTGACCTGCGTGCCATCATCTCCGACCCGCGTCTTCTGCGAATGGTTGGTGAAGCTTATCTGCCTATGCTCAAGGATCTGCGATTTGACCGGGTAGCCGGTTTACCCTACGCTGCCATCCCCATCAGCACCGCCATCTGCCTGGCTGGCGGATTCCCAATGATCTATCCGCGCAAGGAAGCTAAGGAATATGGTACCAAAGCCCAGATCGAGGGAAATTTCAAACCGGGTGAAACCGCGGTGGTGATCGATGACCTTGCCACCACTGGCGGAAGCAAGTTTGAGGCAATCGACAAGCTGCGCCAAGCCGGTCTTCATGTGTCCGATGTAGTTGTCCTGGTCGACCGCGAAAGCGGCGCCCGTGAGAGTCTGACCGCCAGCGGAGTGAAACTGCACACGGTTTTCACCCTCAGTCAGATGTTGGAGCATTGGCAAGCCAATGGCAAGGTGTCGCCAGACCGGATCAATGCTGTGCGTGAATTCATTCGGAAGAGCAAATGAATCAACAACGTTGGTTGGAAACTGCCCGAACCATCTATAGCTTGTCCCAGGCGGGGCTTGCCTATGCCCAGAACCCTTTCGATGTGGAGCGTTACAAACAACTCCAACACATTTCAGCGGAAATTGTCAGCGACCATACCAATCTGGCGACCGAAGAGATTGAAAGCGTCTTCAGCCTTCAAGCTGGATATCCCACCCCCAAGGTGGATATTCGCGCCGCGCTGATTGAGGATGGTAAAATTCTGATGGTGCGCGAGCTGACCGACGGGAACTGGTCCATGCCTGGAGGTTGGGAGGACCTCGGTGATTCTCCCGCCCGGGTTGTGGAGCGGGAAACTTTTGAGGAGAGCGGCTACCTGGTCAAGGCTTTCAAATTGGTCGGTGTGTTTAATAACAGCCTCCTCCAACCGCTCGACTTTTACCACGCCTACAAATTGGTTTTTCTCTGCCAGCGCGAAGGCGGGGACCCTCGCCCGAGTTATGAAAGTCTGGAGGTAGCCTGGCAACCGATCGAACGCCTGCCCGAACTTTCCACCAACCGAACTCCACGGCGAGTATTGGATGAGGTGCTCGCTCACCTGGCAGAGCCTCAAAGGCCAAGTTTCTTTGAATAAGCCAGTCATTGCGGAATTTTCCACTTTAATCTAACCTCTGAGTCGAGATTATGAGCATTTACCCTGCCATTCGTGAAATTTTATTCAAACTGGAGCCTGAACAAGCCCATCAATTGACCCTCAATCTGATCGGTTTGGCGGGCAGGTTTCCGCCATCCCAGTGGATTCTCCGAGCCCTGTATGCCCAACCGGCGGACGAGGTTGATTTTTTCGGCTTGCGCTTCAAAAACCGGGTTGGGCTTGCCGCCGGCTACGACAAAGACGCCACTGCTCTGGCTGGTTTGGGCAGCCTGGGTTTTGGCCACATTGAGACGGGAACCATCACCCCGCGACCGCAGCCGGGCAATCCGAAACCGCGCGTTTTTCGCCTGTTGGAAGATAAGGGCGTAATCAACCGCATGGGTTTTCCGAGTCGCGGTTCTGAATTTGCCCAAAACCAACTCGCAGTTGGTAAAAGGATGAGCATAGCCAACATACTTGGTTTATCCCGCCCTGGCCCAATCCAGCGCAAGCGATTTCCGTTTGTCCTGGGGGTCAATATCGGTAAGAACAAAGCCACCCCAAATCAGGAAGCCGCTTTCGATTACCTTGAATTGCTCCAAAATTTTGCCCCGTATGCCGATTACATCGCGGTAAACATCAGCAGCCCCAATACCGCCGGCTTGCGAGACCTGCAAACCAGACCCTACCTTGAAAGCCTGCTCGCCGAATTACACGCTCAACGCCTCTTAACCCAGAAGGAGATCGAACGCCGGCTGCCGATTCTGGTTAAGCTCGCCCCGGATCTCTCCCCAGCCGGGTTGGAAGAAGCGATTGGTGTGATCATCGAGCGCAGGATGGACGGACTGATCGTCACCAATACCAGCCTCAGCCGGCCAGGTTTGGGTTCCACGGCTGGTAAGGTAAGCGGTGGTTTGAGCGGAGCGCCTCTAAACGAACTGAGCGAAGGTGTGCTGCGTCAGGCGGTTAAGCTCGTCGATGGCAGAATGCCGATTGTCAGTGTGGGAGGGATCATGACTCCTGAGGATGCCCGCAGACGGATTGAGCTCGGCGCCGATCTGGTTCAGATTTATACCGGGTTGATATACTCCGGGCCGGGTTTGGTGAAGGAATGTGTCCGCGCGACCAGGGTGTCAAGGCCAGGATAAAAGATTCCCCAGTCGCCTTGGCGCCTTTGATTAAGCAAAGATTTTATCCATTCAAACCTTATCTTTTTTTTATCATTTCGAGGGTGGCGCGAAATTCACCCTACCATCCAACAACTGTCCCGGGCACATCCGACCTTTAAAATGAGAAACATATTGGATAGCATGATTGAAAACGTCCGACGGCATAAGGGATTGTGCCAAAAAATCTTGGTATAATATCTGCCTACGCCCCGGTAGTTCAGTGGATAGAACTGGGCACTCCTAAGGCTCAAACGTGGGTTCGATTCCCACCTGGGGCACACATTTTCCCATCTATCTCGTCATAGCCTATTCCCACGATAAAAGCCTTACATAATAGTATAATTGGTTGACGTTAAGAGATTCCCATCAAAACCCGCGGAGTTAGTTCATGAAACATCTCAAAAATTTCTCCCTGCTCGGAATATTTATCCTACTCCTTTCATCCTGCGCGCCCACCGTTCAAATACCCAATCCAGTTCAAACAGCCCCTCAATCAGGCCCAACTTTGGAAAATCCAACGGTCACCTCAAGCAAAGAGACTTGGAAACCAGTTTCAGTCAGAATGGCCATCCGGCCTTATCTTGGCATTGGACCACTCTTCATCGCCCTCGACGAAGGTTACTTTGAAGAAGAAGGTTTGATCATAGAACCCATAACCTTCGTCAAAGGTAGTGAAAACGCGGCGGCAATTGCCAGCGGCGCTGTAGATGTCGCCATTGCGGACATCAATATCACCTATTTTAATATCATGGCTCAGGATCCTTCGATCAAGATGGTAGTGGAGAAAGGATTTGCCGATTCTCAAGCTGCTTGTGCTTACCAGGGGATCCTCACCCGATTGGACGTTCCGGACTTTTTTCAAGGGATGGACCTCAGCTTTCTCAAGGGACAAACCATCGATTTGATTCCAGGGAATCAACATCAGTTCATGATCGATACCCTGCTTAAAGATTCGGGGTTTTCAACCGCTGATATGGAGTTGAAAACCGTTGACCCGGCCATACGGGGAGACTCGGTTCGCTCCGGACAAACTTATTTAGTAAGCACTGGCGAACCATTTCTCACCCGTTATCTGGAAGGTGGCGGCCTTAAACCCTGGCTGGGGATCAAAGACGTGCTACCCGACCACACAATTTCAACTGTCCTCTTTGGTTCACTCTTTACTCAACAAAACCCTGAAGCCGGCGTTCGCTGGATGCGAGCTTATTTGCGGGCAGTGGATCAATACAATCATGGCCTTACCGATCGCAATGTGGAGATTCTGGCAAAGTATACCAAGTTGGAACCTGATTTGATCCGCAAAGCCTGTTTCTCAAACCTGCGTCCAAGCGGCATGATCAATATCGATGGTATCCTGCAATATCAGGAATGGGCAGTGGAGAAAGGTTTGATGGACCAAGTGCTCCCGGTGGACAAATTCTGGGATGATCGCTTCTTGAAAGCCGCCAAGGAATAACGGAATCAATTTCCCGGGAGGTGATCCCCTCCCGGGGATAGGCATGCTTGATGAGAGAAACCGACCCTAACCCTACCATCGCCCATCTCTTTTACAAGATCTGTGACCAATATCCGGATAATGTTGCCGTTATCCAAGGGGAATTAAAAAAAACCTTCAGGCAGCTCCGCAATGACGCCAACCGTATCGCCCGGCTGATTCTCGACCAAACCAGGGGCGAGTCTGTGCCGGTCGTGATCTTTGGCGACAGTACCTACGAATCGATTTGCGCCATCACCGCGGTCTGTTTAAGCGGCGCATATTTTTCATTTCTGGATTGCGATCATTTGCTGGAACATAATCGAAATATTGTTCAACAGATGAAGCCTCAGTTGGCTCTCTCAACCCGGGATTTCCTTCCCACGATTGAAGAGATGGTTGAGAAAACTACTCGGATCGTCATCCTGAATGGTTTTTTAAGGGATGATCCCCACAGCGACATCACCGACACCTTTTCTTATCAAAGACCGTTAATGATCCTTTACACCTCCGGTTCAACCGGAGAGCCGAAAGGTTTGGTGATGCTCTACCAAACTGTGATCAATCGCCACCTCGGCACTACCGAGAAGGTCGGAGCTGGTCCTCAGGATGTTCAATCCGCCACGATGTCTTTTTCTTTCAGTTGGGGAATTCCGGCGGTTTTTTACATGCTCTTCAGCGGTTGCGCGATCTCAATTTTCAAATACGGCCAACGCACTCCGCTCGAGATAGTGGAATGGATTCATCGCGATCAACTCACCATCATCCAAATGCCCTCCACTTATTTTCATCAGTTCATGCTCGCCCTTGCCGAGCATCCCGAGATGGATCTGCCTTCGGTTCGCCTGATCAACACCAGCGGTGAAAAATTGCGCGTCGAAAGCTTGCGCCTTTGGCAATCCCATCCCAAGCTGAATTTCATCGTGCGCGATTCGATGTCTTCGACCGAGACCGCCACTTATTTATCTGCCAGCTTCACCAAGCAATCCCCAATTCCAGACGAGATCACTTTTGATGAGCTCGGAACAAACAGTGAAATGTTCATCCGAACCGAGGAAAATAAATTTGAACAAGCTGACGCGGAAGGTGAAATCGCGGTTTTTACCTCATCGCTCTTCCAGGAATATTTTCATAATCCGGAGTTGACCGCGGAGCGCTTTGTAACCCATCCAACCGACCCATCCAAGCGGCTTTTTCTTACCGGTGACATGGGCAGTCTGGATGAAAAAGGCCGCCTCATCCTGCGCGGACGATCTGACCACATGGTTAAAATTCGCGGTTACCGGGTCGATTTGGAGGAAGTTCGCGCCGAAATAAAAAAGCTTCCTGAAATTAAAGACGCCGCTGTTATTAAAACTCATGGCAAGCGAGGTGATGACTTTCTCGCCGCTTATTTGCTTTTTCATCCAGGCCAAAAGAGTTCAGTTTCAGAAATGAAACAAAAATTGCACAAAAACCTCAACCCTTACAAGGTGCCAGCCATCATCATGAATGTGGACTCGTTACCTTATAGCACAGCCGGAAAAATCCAACTTTCCAAACTTCCTTCGGTCTCTCGCCAACGGCCAGATCTGAGCTCGAGATTCGTCCAACCAAGCGGCGAAGTAGAGGAAACAATCGCCGGAATCTGGCAGGAAGTACTCGAGCTGGCAGGCATCGGTGCCGAGGACGACTTTTTCGAATTGGGGGGAGATTCGATCAGCGCGGTCGAAATCATGAGCCGGGTGGAGCAGCGTTTTGGGAAAAAAGTGCCGATGGTTTTTTTTGAGCAGCCTACCATTTCTGTACTTGCGCGACTCATCTCCGAAGATTTTGGGAGCAACCCGAATCTCATCGAAAGGAACCTGCGCTCCCGCTCTGTTAACATGCGCAAAAAACAAAAATTCTTTCATCCACGGTATTGGCTCACCAGCTACCTTTCCGCAAAGCCATATCCGCTCGCTTTGCAAACAATCCAAAATCTCAGTACCAACCTCATGATCAGAGAACTTGTTTACGCACACCAGAAAGGCTGGTTTAATCGATGGCTGGGTTTATTGGATTGCGAAGTTGACCCTGCCGCCGCCTTCACCAGGTTCATCATCGCGGACCTTACCCACAGCTTCGCCTGGATAAAAAGTTACGATCCGCTGCCAAGAGTTGGAAATGGACAAACCCCAGCTTCCAATCAGACGGTATTTGTCCGCAGCCTGCTGGAAAAGCTGAATTCAGTCCCTAAGGGGGAGAATTTCGGGTGGATTCCGATCAGCGGCTTTCACCACTTCCAATCGGCACTTTCCGCTGGAAACGGCGTCATCCTGCTCAGTTTGCACAGCAATGTGCGTTTTGATCTCAGCCCAATCATTGAGAAATTGGCGGGCATACCCCCAATCATCACGGTTAGCTTCAATCTTGGCAAATATGGAAAATATGGAAAAGATCCTTACAAGGCGGCGTATTATGATCTTGCGGCCTCCAATGCTGAGATCGCCGCGGATGCCTTGAACAGCCTCCGCGCGGGAAGGGTTTTACAGATTTTCAGCGATACCCATGATCTTAGAACCAAAAATTACACCGCGGATTTGCTCGGAAAACCGCGCAATTTTAAAGCCGGCTTTGCTGAATTGGCGGTGAAAACCGGTGCGGCGATCATTCCGACCATTAACTACATCGACAATCAACACCGGATTTCAAGAGCCTTTTTACCCCCATTACACTCGGATCAACCTTCGTATGACGGAAAGATTTTGGACATGGTAGAACAATACGCTCAATTCATCGAAAGCAGTTGGAAAAACCACCCAGAGATTCAAACGGTAAGCAAGATCAAGAAATTTTTCCGGAACGGAATGTCCTGGCAATGAATTCACCAGACGCCTTGACCTCCAACGATACTCCAAAAACCCAAGCTGATCCGCTTGAGCTTGCCCTCATTCCGATCTGGAAGTCCGTACTTGGGTTGGAAGAGATTAGCCCGACCGACAACTTCTTCAATCTCGGTGGTAATCAGAAAGCCCTTGCCGATCTGGATGCCCGCTTGCGGGTTGTGTTCAACCGCGGCATTCCGCCTGGTTTTGAGCAATCCCCTACCATCCAATTTCTGGGGTCAAGCTTGCTCGTTCCGTCTGAGAGCGAAGGTAATCCCGATCGATTGGAGGCGGTTCGCCTTGAAAATCGGAAACGGCGCGGCAGATTGAAGGAACGCGAGTTTTTGATCACACCCGAATACGCCCTCACCCGTTGGATCGTGCAAGGGATGCCCTACTCAAAGGCTTTGCTGCTGATCGCGAACTTAGCCCGTTCCACCTGGTTCAAATGGCTATTTGGCTTTTCCCAATCGGAATTCAAGCGCTGGTACGCACTGACGGGTTCGGAGGCTCCCTATGAGCAGACCTTTGAAGCCTACCTACACAATCAGCTCGCCAATTATCTGCCATTTGATCACAACTTTCAGCGGGAGCCATTGGAAGATTTTTTCACCCGTCTGGCATCTTCATCTTCCCGGTTTCAACGAACTTTGGCGCAAAGTTTGCTTAACACGCCTCCCCGCGCGGATCATCCATTTTTCCTCTTTAAAAATCTTGAAACCTTTACACAAGCCTTGGATGTCGGTAAGGGTGTGATTCTGGTTACCTTCCATGGAAATGTACGATTTCCACAATTTCAGGATATCGAATGGCTTTCAGGAGCCGGTTTGATTGACATCATCTCCTTTACGCATGGCCATTTGGGGAAATACACCTCTGCCAGGGAAATTGACCTGACAGATTTTTCCTCGTCCAACGCCGGCGTTGCCCTGGACGCGCGCAAGCGACTCATTCAGGGAAAGGCGATTTTCATCCTCAGTGATACCAAGGACCGCCAATCGAAAAATTATTCACTTGATCTGTTTGGAAAACAGTTACAATTCAAGGCCGGATTTGCCGAAATCAGTCTGCTGACCGGCGCGCCCATCATTCCGGTTTATAAATACCTTCTGACCGATGGGCGGGTGATGACCGAATTTCTTACCCCTTTAACCACTCATAAAACCGAGTATCCTGAAAAGGTAAGAGATTTAGTACAACAGTATGTTGATTTTATTGCCCAGGCGTGGAAAGACCACCCGGAAGCAATGCGGAGAAAGTTGATCAAAGAGCACCTCAGTCAATAGGGAAAGAAAAAATTTCGAATTAATCCAATTTATGATTAAAATACGCGACAGAATTATCAACCCTCTTGCCAAAGTTAGGAGAAAAATGAACAAGTTTACCATCGGATTATTAGCACTTACTTTCGCCCTGAACGCCTGCGTACCGACCTCAACCGAACCTCAACCCGCGCCTCAACCCATCGAAAGTCAACCCGCCAGTCAGGAATCGACAACCGTGCCTGTCACTTCAGAACCAGGACAACCAGCGGCGGCGCCAGCCCACATCGTCATCGCCATGAGGCCTTACATGTCCTTTGCTCCAATCTATATTGCCATCGAGGAAGGCTACTTTGCAGAGGAGGGAATCGACATCGAAGTGATTGATGTAGCCAACGCGGCTGAAGGCATGGTTGGTTTGGCAACCCGCAAAATTGATGTTTCAGCGGGTTTGATCGATTCCGGTTTGTTTAGTTTAATTGGGCAGAATCCCGGCATCAAGATTGTCGCCGACAAAGGCTACATAAATGGTGAGGCTGCTTGCACTTATATAGGTTTTCTCGTCCGCGCTGACACGCCCGAGTATTCCCCCGGCATGGATATGTCCTTTCTGGATGGCAAAAAAATGATCGGTTGGAATAACTCCGTCACCGAATACGCCCTCGATCTGGCGCTCGCGACCTCTGGCTATTCCATCACCGATTTCTCGATGGACAATCTGCCTGCCCAAACCCGGGCTGAAGCTTTGGCCAGCGGACAGTACTCCCTGGCTGGTATGGGAGAACCTTGGATCGCTCGTGGTCTGAAATCCGGAGAGCTCAAACTCTGGGCGAGTCTCAATCAGCTCATTCCGGACGCACAACAGGCGGCAATCTGGTACGGTCCATCCCTGACCGAGAATGATCCCGAGCTTGGGATCCGTTTTATGCGGGCTTACAAACGCGGCGTTGAACAATACAATTTAGGATATACCGAGCGTAATATTGAGTTGTTCGCTCAGTTCGCGAAACAGGACCCCGCTGAAATTAAAGATATTTGTCTTCAGGATATCCGTTCGGATTTGACGGTCAATACTCAGTCATTGATCGAATTCCAGGAATGGGCTGTGAAGGTTGGTTTGTTGGACGAAGTATATCCAATCGAAAAATTTTATGACGGCCGTTTCATTGAAGCTGTAAACACTCCATAAAATTGAGGGAGGATGACTGGTGTGGACAAATCACCGGACAGGACACCGATGACCAATTACGAGCAACTACCCTACCGCAATCCGGTTTTCGCGTTTCGAACTTCGGCACGTGTTTCGCCTGACAAGATCGCGGTAATTGACAATCATTCTCGGTTGACCTACCGACAGTTAGAGAACTTATCAAACGCGATTGCCCGAGCAATTCAAATTGTGGTTGATAAAAATCAATCGGCTCTCGTATTGTTGGAAACCGGGTCTATGCTCGTCGCCGCCATGATAGGGGTAACTACAACCGGTAATCCTTATAGCCTGGTCGATGCAACCTTACCGATAAAAACAATTCAACATATCCGGTCGGTTCTTAACCCCGAGGTGCTGATCACCGATCAAGAACATAAAAACAGATTACTTGGCAACCTGCCGGAAATAAAACATTGGATAATAATCGAGGAATTGGACAATTTGGATGGTTCTGAGCCTGAATTAGTTGAACCCGATCCAAACCGATCCTATGTGGTCTTCTTTACCTCCGGAAGCACCGGCAAACCAAAAGGGATCAGCATTTCTTACATTTCCTATCTCTACCGTATCTATCAAGACCGACTTACAGACCAATTTGGCAAGGACGATGTGCTGGCTTTGCTCGTTTCCCTGGTTTTCATTCGTCCTATTAAATCGGTTTGGCTTGGCTTGGGAGTCGGCGCTACGATCGCCTTTACCGATTTGAAAGGATTAACATTAAACCAGGCGGTGGAGTGGCTTGAAAACGTTGGTGCTACCTACGCGCAGATTTCTTCCCGGTTCGGTGAAAAACTCTATGATTTCCTCGCCCAGGGTACTGTATCACAACTCCCCAGGCTGCGAATGATGGATGTAGGTGGAGAAAGACTATCCCCAAATGCCCTGCAGACCTTCCTTAATGCCAAACACTTGAATCATCAAATGCGTTACTCAATCGGCGCCAGTGAAACTTCCACCTACTTTGATAACATTTATGACCACCAAAGCAAATTCGACCCGGAAATGCGCTTTAAAAACTTGGTTGACGGAAATTTGATCGCCGTCCAAACCGAGAACGGTTCAATCGCCACCCGAAACGCGGCTGGTGAAATTCTTGTGGCCTCGATCAAACTTTTTAATGGCTACCTTGACGGACCAGCGGATGACGAGATCTTCTTGCCCGACAAAAATGTTCCCGGCGGTAAATTCTTTAAAACAGGCGACCTTGGAGATCTGGATTCCCAGGGGAATTTATGTGTTGTGGGCCGCAAAGATTCGATGGTCAAGGTCAGGGGATATCGAATCGATTTGGGAGAAGTAACCAGTATCCTACGCGCCAATCAGCGAATTTTCGATGCTCACGTCAGCCTCCGCGCCAACAGACGAGGTGAAAGATTGCTCATTGCCTGGATTGTATTTAAATCCGGCGCAGAATGTACAATCACCGAATTAAAGAAAGAACTTCTTCATAACCTGGTACCTTACAAACTTCCTCAACGTTTTGTATTATTGGAAGAAATGCCATATAGCCCAGCCGGCAAGGTTGACCCAAACAGGTTGCCTGCAATTTCAAATCGCCGCCCGCCCATTTCAACCACTTTTGTTGCTCCCTCCGACCTAACCGAGAAGGAATTGGCGGCCATCTGGCGGGAAGTGTTGGATTTGGATGCCTGCGGTGTCGAAGACAACTTCTTTGAACTTGGAGGTGACTCGATCAACATCCTTGAATTGATCAGTACGGTGGAGGAAAGGTACCATGTTCAGGTTCCATCCATATTTATCGACAACCCCACAATCCGCTCCATGGCGATTACGATCAGTGATGTAAAACGATCCAAAGAACTTTCCCTTGAAAGTGAGGAACGCCGGGAGATTTTCGAAGAAAACCGCACTTCAATTTACCGCGAAAAATATCAGGACAAATTGTGGGTGCGTTTCCTCGCGCTGGTCACCGAAAGGCTTACTTGGAACCAGATCTTCAACCAAATGCGTTGGTTAAGCGATAATTCCTTTTTTGGATCGATCATCATGGCGCCTTATAAGCGATGGTACGATCGCTGGCTGGATGTAACCGGCTACCCGGATCGCGCGCTTTCGTACCGCAAGTTCGTTTTCGCCTCATTGCTCAACCTGCTTCCCAAAACCAAATACATCGTTTCCTCCAAGGAGGCAAAAAGTATTCATGAACTTTCGAAAAGCCGATTCAATTTTTACCGGACCTTTGCTCAGGAGATCATCAATACCCCGCCGCGCAGCTCACCCGTTAATTTTCCGATCGAAGGTTTTGATCATTTTCTGAAGGCATTGGATTCCAATAAACCTGTTTTTCTCATATCCACCCATGGAAACATTCGCTTTGATATCCGGGCGATGGTTGAGTATCTCGCCGGAATTCAACCCATTGTAACCATTACCCACAATCGGGGCGTGGCGGGTAAATACGGCCTCGGGAGGGAAAAAACTGACCCGCTCACTCGCCACGCCTCAAACGCGGGGGTGAGTATCGACGCGTTGGGTTACGTCGCCCAGGGGCGGGTTTTGGCGTTTTATGGCGATACCAGAGACCCGCTCACCAAAAATTATTCCTTTAATTTGTTAGGAAAAACCTACGATCTCAAAGGCGGATTCGCCGAGATCGGATTGAGCGTGGACGCCCTGATATTACCAATGTTCGCAACTATCAGTGACGATTTCAAGATCGTAATCAATTTCCTGCCACCATTGAAAGCTGAAGGCGAAACTTATGAGGAACGGGTTCAGACTTTAACCAGGCAATATGCTGACTTCATCCAGAAGATGTGGCGTGAGCACCCGGAAACGATGTACATTTCCAGGATTAAAAAACATATTCGTGGTCTCGAAGATCAAACCGCCTGATCCAATCAGGTGGAAAGCTTTTCAATCACAAAAAAATGGGAAAGCCCAAACCAACGAAAAGGGGAGCGCTCAAGGGCTTGTAAAAAACTCCGGAGTAGTTTGCCTGCGCTACCAAAGCGGGCGATGAGGTTATCATACGCCCCAAAAATGATGTTATGCTCCACAATTTGGATCGGTTGACCGGCGAATAATGACCGTAATTGATCAGAGGTGTAAACTTTGACATGTGGAGCGAGTTTGTTCCGCAAGGCTCGTGGAAGATAATTTACCAGTGGTTTGTTGCCAAAATGGTATTTGCCCTTCCAATAAATTCCGTGGGTCTCAAACGGGTAACCCTGGTTGGGTACAAAGATCACCGCCCTGCCGCCCGTTTTAAGCGCCCGCACCATCTCCGCCGCGCTGCGGCGGTCATCCTGAACATGCTCCAGGACCTCATGGCTGAGGATCAGATCAAAACTCTCCCCGGGAAAAGGCAATCCTTCCCCGGCGGCGTTCACTACCCGGGGGCTGATTTGACTGGCTTGCTTGGCTCGCTCAAAATCATATTCCAAACCGAAAACATCAGGGCTGTGCTCTAAAAAGCGCTGCATATACATCCCAACTCCACAGCCATTTTCCAAAATCCTGCCTGTATGCCGACCACCCGCCGCCCGCAGAATCATCTCAAATCGCCGGCGCTGACCTGCCCGCCACACATACGACGGCTCTCCACGTAGCGCGGCTTTTTCCAAATCAGTCATGGTCTGCGACCCCAGTGGATTGCCATGGTACCAAACATGAAAGTTCTATACCCCACTTCCTCAAAGCCGGCTTCAACCAATCGCTGGCCAAGTTCTTCCGCACTTAAAAATTCCTCGGTCGAATCTGGAAGGTAAGTGTACGCGTCGGATTGACCGGTCAGGAGCGTTCCCAAAAAGGGAATGATCAGATGAAGATGAATCCAGATAAAAGGGGAAAAAAGGTTTCGGCGTGGGCGGGTTGTATCCAGAATTACCACCCTGCCACCGGGTTTAAGCACTCGCAACTGCTCGCGTAAGGCAAGCGGACGGTCGATCACGTTTCGCATTAAATAACCACTCACCACCGCGTCAAACGAGGTGTCTCTGAACGGTACATTCAAAGCATCGGCATTTGTCCAATGAAATTGGTCTGAGGGTTTTCGTCCGGCGCGCATCATCTCAAAAGTGAAATCCGCCGCCACCACTCGGGCTGGGCTGATCTGTTCGGCAGCCAATCGGGCGAGATCGCCGGTTCCAGCGCCAAGGTCTAAAAGGCTCCCCTCAATGGGAAGCTCAGCCCGGCGCAGCACTTCAACCCGCCAACTCATATCCTGCCCTATGGTCATTAAACGGTTCATCAAATCATATTTTCCAGCGATGCGGGTAAACAAATTCTGCACATACGCCGAGCGTTCTTTTCCGGTCAAATTCATCGGTTCTTTGTTCTCCATTTTCCGCTCCATTATAAGGGATTTGAACGGTAAATTTATAAAAAAAATGATAACCTTCTTTCCAATGATGAAGTGCTTCCACCTGATAAGACAGACCTCGGAAATTAATTTCCGAAGTCTGCTCGAACAAATCACGAATTGATTGCCAGCTCTACTCGATGGCGCCGTTATCAATCCACAGTTTGAGAATCAGGAGCTCGTCGGCGCTGAAATTCGAAAAATGGTCACCCGATTGTACTTCCACAATCCGACTCTCCGGACTGTGATTGGGGATAATCACCGCGCCATTTTTACTACCGCCCATCGCGCTCGCGTATGTGCGTAAATCCAACTCCGCGCTGGGGGTGTCTCCGTGACAATCCAGGCAACGTCCCTCAAACAACAGGCTGATGGTTCCGCTGAAGGTTGGGGTAATGCCTTCCTTGCCGATGTCTGGTAACGGTGCCGGAGGTGGCAGTTGATCTTGAATCGCCTCTCGCAGGGAAGGGGCATTAAACCCGGCATAGGTGAAAACACTGCTATGGCAGGCACTATTGGAACAGAAGGAGGTGTTGCTTACCCCGCCCGGATCGCCAGTAGTATGACAATTGGAACAGGTCAAGTCTAAGGCTTGGTTGTGGAGACTGATCCAGTTTGAATTTTGATGGGATTCCGGTTCTGGACCCACGTTGATTTCAAGGTCGGCTACAAAATCCTGCTCATCAGCCACAATGGGGATGGAATGACACAGATTACATTCCAGGCGAATTGCTTCCGCTTCTTCGGTGAGATGTTTTCCATCATGGCAGCGGAAACAACCCGGGGAATTAAGATGTCCCAGGTTGTTAGGATGGGTAGTCCAATCCACTTTCTGTACAGGGAAGAAGGTGATATCGTAGATATGCTTGATCTCGGCGATGGCGGCATCCACCAAGGCCTGGTTGGCGGCATAATAGCCTTCCTGCTTGTAATACCCGGTCAGGCTGTCGATGGCTGCGTGAGCTTCTTCAATGGTTTCGTAGTGGCGGCTGAGAACGCTGAGTGCGCGAATGTGGATGCTTGGGATCTCATTGCTGATCAATCCCTTCTGCATGGCTTGATCAAGCGAGTCGCTCGGATTTTTAAATTCATGGGTTACACGGTTATGACAAGTGGTGCATTCCATTGCCACCAGGTCATCTTGCGAGATGCTGGCGGGGTCGAATCCGGATTCAATATCGATGTATTCGGTCTCGCTGCCATCCTCACGTACTACCTTCACGTAAGGGATGATTTGCTTTGAGATGTCATTGGAATAAAAGTAGACCGGGTTTTCCACATGCCAATGGATACCTTGTCCAAGTCCTTCGCGTTTGGATCCGCCGCCGGTTTTAAGGATCAGATAGGTATCGGTGCGGGTATTCTCAACATTGTTGGCAAAACGCGAAATTTTGACCAGGCTATCGGATTGAAATGCCTCTGGTTGATGACAAACTTCACAAGTGATCCGGTCAGGCTTATGGCGCACGGCCCGAATCGGGAATTCATAAGCTTTAAAGGTTTGCGAGTAAATTTCGATCAAACCTTCGGATTTTCGGTAAACCTGGGTCCATACATTGGTACGCCCGATATGACATTCGGAACAATAGATATTAGTATGCGGGCTGGCTTCATAGGTTACTCCCTGTGGCGGCATGGTATGGCAGGTTCCTCCGCAGAAGGCCGGGCTGTTGGTATATTCCCAACCCCAGGCACCGGCGCCTAACGCCAGTATCGCGACAACCGCCATTACACCAATCGGCATAAGCACACGCAGCAGGCTGGCGCCGTGAGGTGGCGTTAAAAATTCGGTTAACCAGACCTTGATCTTTTCAAGGGTTTTTTTCATCTTCATCAAAATCTCCTTTGGCTCGGGGATGTTTTGAGAGAGTGTGTGGAATCGATGTTCGCTATGATGGGTTTAATGATGGCAGCAGGGTTGCCTAAGCAACCCTGCTGTGTTCATCTGGGATCTTATGGCTTGTGGATTACTTGAGCGCCTCGAGTGAAGCGTCAATCAGATCCATGGTGTAACCGGGGTTGTGCACGCCGAGGGAGCTATCTTCAACCGCGATGTAGATGTAATTCCACAGGGCAGCGGCTTTGGCTTCATCGTACACGCCCACAACAGGGTGACCGTCATGGTACATACCAGCGGCTTCCAAAGCGGCAAGCAGCTCATCCAGCTTAGCCTGTACTTCGGTCTGAACGCCGCCGATGTCGAAGTTCTCAGCATCGGAATGGCACTCAACACAGCCGGCAACGGATGGAGCAAAAGTGTGGGTGTCGAGATGGCATCCCACGCAGGTATTTTCAACCTTGGCATGGGCGCCCGCTTTACCCTCAACCAACGCCCCGCCTACGCCAAGCAACATGGCGGATTGTGGACCGTGGTGAGGACCCCAGTGGACGGAGCTCACATCGACTTTACCGTCAACAGCCGCGAAGAAACGGCGGGGTTGGTGGCATGTGGCGCATAAATTGCCTTCGCCGCCATCAAATACGGTTCCATCCGCCAGGGTAACAGCAGCGACGGTCTTGAGAGACCAATCGTCACCGGTGTAGGAGGTATGGATATTGTGGCAGGTACGGCAGTCCTGGCGAGTCGGCTCGGCATCGCCCTCTTCAACGGTGAAGGGGGTCAGACCAGCGCCAACCATTTTGGAGAAACCGGCACCAGAGTGACAGCCAGCGCAATCGGCGCTGGTTCCTCGCAGATAGGACTCATTCGTCCCGTGCAGGGAAGTTTCCCAGGCGGTTTGTTTCTCGGTAATCAGGTCAGTGTCGTTATGGCACTCTACGCAGGTCAACTCGGCGTCGGCACCGGCAGGACCGGCAACACCTTGCTCACCTTGAGGACCTGCAGGACCCGCTGGGCCGGCGGGACCTGGCTCGCCCGCGCATGCGGTCAGCAGCGCGGCACCAAGAACAAGCAAACCTATGAACATGATGACTTTCTTTGACATTTGCTACATTCTCCTTTCGATTTTGCCTTCAATCTCTCTTACCAAGATTAAAATAAGATTAATCTACGACTGATTCAAATATATCGAAAGGTAAGATTAATAAAAAGTTAATATAAGATTAATATATGATGATAAATGTAATCAAGTATATTGGTAGGATTAGAATATTAATGTTTTTAACATATTCCCATTAATTTTCATATTTATTCTTACAAAAGGTTAACCTGCGAGCCTTGATTTTTCATGTTTAACTTTATATAATTACAGACAATAGTTATCCAATAAGAATGATTATCCAATGACCGATATTCAAACCCGTTACGCTCAACTGATCGATGCCCTTCAGCGGCGTCAATATCGCCTCACTCCCCAGCGCATGGAGCTCGTGCGCATGATTGCCGCCAGTGTGGGGCATCCCAGCGCCAACCTGCTCTTCGAAAGTGTTCACCAAAAATTTCCGACCATGAGCCGGGCAACCGTTTACAAAACGCTTGCGCTTCTCAAGGAGATTGGGCAGGTCTTTGAAATTAACCTCCGCGAGGACAGCCACTACGACGGAAACCGGCCTGAACCTCATCCCCATCTGGTTTGCGTGGAATGCGGAAAGATTTTAGACGGAGATGTTGGTTTGGATGCCGATTGGCTCAATAAAATGGAGCGCTCAACGGGATTTGTAATTACCCGCCCCCAGATTACACTCTATGGGTTGTGCCCGGCTTGCAATGCAAAGTCAGTTTAATATTTTTTTATCAATTAAATGAATATTTTTTCTCTTTACAGTCACATTATCAATTTGGGAAATCGCCAAACCAAAATTTAAATTCAAAAAGGAACAAGGAGACGCAATGAACGAAGAACATAATTACCATACCCCCGCCACCAACGGCACCAGCAACGCTGATTGGTGGCCCAATCAGCTCAACCTGGATGTCCTCCACCAACATTCCGCCAAATCCAACCCCATGGGCGAAGATTTTGACTACGCCCGGGAATTTGAAAGCCTGGACCTTGAGGCGGTTAAGAAAGACTTGCGCGAAGTGATGACCAACTCCCAGGATTGGTGGCCAGCCGACTTCGGCCATTACGGCCCCCTCCTGATCCGCATGGCTTGGCACAGCGCCGGCACCTACCGCGTGGGAGATGGACGCGGCGGCGGCGGACGCGGTAACCAGCGCTTCGCGCCTCTCAATAGCTGGCCTGATAATGTGAACCTGGATAAAGCCCGCCGTTTGATTTGGCCGGTAAAACAGAAATACGGTCAACGCATCTCCTGGGCTGACTTGATGATCCTGGCGGGCAATGTTGCCCTCGAGAGCATGGGTTTTAAAACCTTTGGCTTCGCTGGCGGCCGCGAAGACATTTGGGAACCGGAAAAAGACGTTTACTGGGGTTCAGAAACGAAGTGGCTGGATGACAAACGTTATTCCGGCGAACGCAAATTGGAAAATCCTCTCGCCGCGGTTCAGATGGGCTTGATTTACGTCAACCCCGAAGGCCCCAATGGTGAACCGGACCCGCTGGCTTCCGCCCGTGACATCCGCGAAACTTTTGCCCGCATGGCGATGAATGATGAGGAAACCGTAGCTCTCATCGCCGGCGGACACACCTTTGGCAAAACCCACGGCGCGGGCAGTGCCGCCCATGTTGGTCCCGAACCAGAAGCCGCCGGCATTGAGCAGCAAGGCTTGGGCTGGAGCAGCACATACGGCTCCGGCAAAGGCGGTGACACGATCTCCAGTGGATTGGAAGTAACCTGGACGAGCACCCCCACCAAGTGGAGCAACAACTTCTTCTGGAACCTTTTTGGCTACGACTGGGAGCTTACCAAAAGCCCAGCCGGCGCTTACCAGTGGGTTCCCAAGCACGGCGCTGGCGCGAACAGTGTGCCCGATGCCCACGACCCGGAAAAACGACATGCCCCCTCCATGCTCACCTCCGATTTAGCCTTGCGCTTCGATCCGATCTATGAGAAAATCTCACGTCGTTTTTACGAGAACCCTGATCAATTCGCGGACGCCTTTGCACGTGCCTGGTTCAAACTCACTCATCGCGATATGGGTCCTCGCTCCCGCTATCTGGGCGCTGAAGTTCCCGCTGAGGAATTAATTTGGCAGGATCCAGTTCCAGCAGTCGACCATCCCCTCATCAACGCCCAAGACCAGACTGAATTAAAGGAAATGGTGCTCAAGAGCGGGCTTTCGGTCTCCGAACTGGTAACCACCGCCTGGGCTTCCGCTTCCACCTTTCGCGGCAGCGATAAGCGCGGCGGCGCCAACGGGGCGCGTATTCGCCTTGCCCCGCAAAAGGATTGGGAAGTAAACCAACCTGAACAGCTCGCGGTTGTATTAGCAAAATTGGAAGAAATCCAATCCACTTTCAATGCCAGGCAGAAAGACGGCAAACGCGTTTCTCTGGCGGATCTGATTGTTTTGGCTGGCAACGCGGGTGTCGAAAAAGCCGCTCAGGACGCTGGTCATCCGGTCAGCGTACCGTTCGACCCGGGAAGAACGGATGCCTCTCAGGAACAAACCGATGTCGATTCCTTTGCCGCCCTTAAACCAATCGCGGATGGTTTCCGAAATTATCAGAAGCAGAAATACGCCATCTCCGCCGCGGAACTGTTGGTGGACAAGGCTCAACTGCTTACCCTCACCGCTCCCGAAATGACTGTTCTAGTCGGTGGGTTACGGGTGATTAACATCAATTACCAGGGCAGCCAGCATGGTGTGTTCACCAAGCGGCCCCAAACCCTGACCAATGACTTCTTTGTCAACCTTCTGGATATGGGTACAGTATGGAAGCGCTCCGCCACGGATGAGGAGGTATTGGAAGGCAGCGACCGCCACACCGGTGAGTTAAAGTGGACCGCCACCGTCGCCGATCTCGTCTTTGGCTCTAACAGCCAGTTGCGAGCGCTGTCCGAAGTCTACGCCAGCGTCGACGGCGCCGAAAAGTTCGTAAAGGATTTTGCCCAGGCTTGGACCAAGGTCATGAACCTCGACCGCTTCGACGTGAGGTAGAGACCACCCTTGAAGGGACGGATCGATCAAACCCGGTCGAACTAACATGAGAGCTATCCCAATCATCTTTCTGGGAAAGCTCTCATGTTGTAGCTGTTCATTGGGTCCAATAGTTTGCTAAGTCTATGTGAGGTCAGACGGGTTATGGTGAGTACACATAACTTGACAACCAGTCTTTTACCTGAGCGAAATTGACTTTATAGCCATAATCCGATCCATGTGAACCAGCGGCGATGGCTTCAGGACAAGCTAAGGGCATACTTCCCATCAGAGTCACTTCAGAGATAATATCCAGTGAACTTGCCGCGACCAATTTAATCTTTTGCTGGTATTGATAACGTTGATAGGACCCACCGCCAACCCCCATATAACCGCACTTCTGGATCAACACCGCCTCTTGTGGGCTTGCGCACGCTACCATCTCCGCGTGGCGGATCGCCATCGGTAACCAGGCTAATGACCTTACATCGGATCCCCAGGTATGGTAATATCCATTACTTTGGAGCAAGATCACAGGATGAAAAGGATGATCTTTCGTGTAAACTGCGGCTAGCCCAACCGCGTTCCCTCGACATACCGCGGCCAGAGCGTTCCGAATCTCTTCTTCGCTCTCCAACCAAATTTCCCTCCTCGCCAACTCTTGAGGTAAATACACCATTAAAACCTTAAGCAGATCCGCAAGTTTTTGATCAGACAAACCGATGACATGGATCAATCTGGTATCGGAGAGGATCGCTTCATCAAGCAAGGCATCCGTCAGATCGGCGTTTTCCAGATCCGCGTATTCAAAATTAACCATTTGCAGATCACTACCCTCAAAATTCGTACCGCGAAGACTCGCGTGGCTGAAATCGCTGCCATGCAAGTCTTTATGACTCAGGTCAGCACCGTCAAAATTACATGAAATCAAGCGCCCATTCGGCTCCAACCTAATTGAACAGGAAGATGAATAACCCAGTATAGACCAAGTTGATGCCAACAGGATTGGAATAGGCAGGATAGCGAAGATCAGGAAAAACCACTGATATTTTGATCCTCTTCCTTTTTCAAGCAAGCTCTGCTTATATGCCACGACGATAGGGGGGATCAGCATTAACCAGGCGAGCCAAAGGTGCCATGGATAACTTTCGAAAACAGAGGCGATGGCAAACATCATGCCAGCAAGATACAAAAACACAAGAATCCCCATACCAAACATGACGAGATAACATTGCATTTGCGCTCCTCTCCCTGATCCAATCGGATAAGAGAAATCTCTTACCCGATTCAACCTAAGGGATGAACCGAATAATAGTCATTCTTCCGATCGATTCAAGGGCAATTCCGCCCAGCGCGTGTGCCAGCCAGGGAGCCAGAATTTTTCCAGTTCGTTGATGAAGACCGCCAAACACCACACCCACCAAAAATGTTGAAAAACCCCTCACATACGAACTCAACGGATGGATTGCGGTCAGGTTGTCATCAAAAATGGGAAGGAAATGCCAAAACGTGAACAATAATGGAGTGCGCACCAAACCATTAACTTTTTCCATCTTGAATTCCAAACGAGGCCGCAGCCATCCCCGAAAAAAGAATTCCTGAAACGGGCTTAATGTCAACAGCCAGATCGGTATGGTGATCGCTAATCGCAAGTCCAACAGCCGTTGAGGCAGCGCACCTTCACGGAAGATGATGAAAGTGAAAACTCCCCACAGCAGACCTATCCCCAGGACCCACCAAATTAACTGGCAACGGTTTCGAGTGGTAAACCCGACTACTGTCCAATCTCGGGAGATCGTTGCCCGCAGAATTGGAAAGGCAAGACCAGTTAGTAAAAAAAGGGGGGAAAATACCAAGATGAGCCGGCTGGGTAAACCAAATCCACAGAAAACAAAGTATGCCAGAATCGCAACGCTCAGTTTACGGTTTCTATAAGAACCATTGGAAAGGTAATCAGGCATCTGTCACCTCAATTTTATTATACAAATCTGAGGGGCTACGTGTAAATACCTTGCGAATTTAATGGCATGACCAACCCAAGCCGGGTAGATCAAAGGGAATATAAAAAGACAACCTTCTTCAAGTGGTCTTTGATCCAGATCTTTCAAGCTTTGGAATTGATCATAGGCATTGGATAAATGTCGGTATCTGGTTTGGTTCCGGATCGCTTCACCAGGCCACCTATGGAGCCCGCAAAATCAGCTCATGGCAGGTCAACTTTAATAAATCACTCTCACTGACTGTCTGAGCGGCCTTGTTTATATCAAGGTTTCAAATCCATAAAGTGAAAAGTATGACTTTCTTTGACATTTGCTACATTCTCCGTCCGATTTAGCCTTTGATCTCTCTTACCAAGATTAGATTAAGATTAATCTCTGACTGATTCAAATATAACGAAAGGGTGTAGTTCAATTTTAGAGCGCTTGCTTCCCAAGCAAGATATCGTGGGTTCAATTCCCATCACCTACCCAGTTTTTTAATCCATGATATGCCAATTATTCTCAATGGCGTACTTTCGTAAAACCAGGTCAGGATACACAACAATAGGATTTTGCGACCAGGTTAGCAAGGGTAGATCGTTATGAGAATCGCTATAAGCCCAAGTTTCCTCGAACTCGATATTTTTTTCCACCAGCCAATTTTGCAGCAAGGTTAGTTTACCTTCACCGAACGCGGGAACCCCTTCAACCTCATTGATGAACAGTTCCCCATTCTTTTTTAATTTCGTGCAAATTACATTTTCGAATGCTATTTGCTTTGCAATCGCTTCCGCCAAAAATTGGTTTGTGGCGGTAATCAGCAATAAAGTGAACCCGTTCGTTTTAAACCGTTTTACATGCTTAAACAAGCGTTTGCGGTAACGATGTTTTAGCTTCTTTACAAACTGGTCTCGTAAGGCAGCGGCAGCTTCCGGGCTAAGGGTTAATAGCGGTTTGCAAAAATACGCCTGATATTCGTAAATATCCAACTTTCCTTGTTCATATTGCGAATAATAATCCAGTATCGTATCAACAAATTCCTGATCGACGACCTTTTTTTTGAATAAATACTCCGTCCAAATAGCCTCTGTATCGCCATCGATGAGGGTATTATCCAGGTCAAAAACCGCCAGTTTGTTGCCTTTTCGCTTCGCTTTCGGCTTCATTTTTACTTCCGAGTGATCATCTCGGCGTTGATGGTTTCGATCAAAGCCGGCAAATCCCAAATACCATCCACAACATAGTGCGCTCCAGCGGCGTACATTTCCTCCTTTACCGCCGCGTTTATTTTATCAAACGCCTCCTTAGGCATTTTTTCGATCTCTTCTTCTATCAAACCCATCATGTTCCCTGTCACCGATATTCCCACACTGATCATCCCCGCGTTGATGCCTTCCTGAATATCGATGATCGTATCTCCGACCTTAACCATCTCACTCATTGGGTAAACACCCAATTGAATGGCGTTCTGATAACACATCCAAGGGTAAGGCCTGCCGTTTGGCGCTTCATCAGAACATACCACTACATCTGGTGAGTACCCATATTCAGCCGCCTTTGGAATGAGAATATCCATCATGCCGCGCAAGTACCCTGTGGTCGATCCCACTTTAATGTCATTCTCGCGTAAATATCGCATTACCACGTCCAAGCCTCTGATCGGTTTGGCGTAAGCGGTTAAGGATTGGTTTTGCATTGGAATAAAGTTATCGAACAATTCAGTTACATCTTTTTCGGTGGGATTATCCCCAAAACGAGTTACCCACTGCGTCGTAACATCCTCAAGGTTCAAAATGTGGTGAAGATGGTCTTTTTTCATCATACCCATACCACTGCGCGCCTGCAAAGGGGTAATGGTAATACCCACTTGCTGAAATAAATTAATAAAAACTGCCGTAGGCGCGAAAGATCCAAAATCTACTGTGGTGCCTGCCCAATCAAAAACAACAGCTTTAATTCCGGGTTTAGTCATCTTGCGCAGCTCCTTTAAGGTTAATCTCCATTTCGATCAATACTTGTTCGATCGCGATCATCAATGCCTCAACCTGCTTGATCTCAAGCTTGCCTATATGCCCGATCCTGAAACAATCCGCTGATGATACTTTGCCGGGATAAATTAGGAACCCTTTTTCCGATAGCTTTTCGTAGAATTCCTGAAAATTAAATTTCTCACTTTTTGGATAGCGGTAGGACGTAATAATGTAGCCTTGCTTTTCAGCCGGCAAGTAGGCTTCAAAGCCCATCTCTGTCATCTTCTTTAACGTCAAAGCGTAATTGGCGTAGTAACGGTCAGCCCTTGCCAACACACCACCCTCAATATAAAGTTCCTGGAGGGCTTGCCAAAAAGCCAAAAGCACGTTGGTTGGGGGCGTGAACCGAAATTGGCCATCCGTCTCCAAAGACCGCCACTGGGCAACGAGGTCCAAACTGAGTGTTCGGGCATGATTCGCGTTGTTTTGTAAGAGAGTTTTATTGGCGATGACAAAAGCAAAACCCGGCAAGCCTTCGACGCACTTATTGGAGGATGAGATAAGAAAATCAATATTCAGCGCGTTCAGATCCATTTCATAAGCCCCAAAACTACTCATCGCGTCCAATATAAAAGCTTTGTTGTGTTTTTTGGCGATCTCAGAATATGGCTGTATAGGATTAATGATGCCTGTTGTGGTTTCACAGTGAACCAGCGCGACATGGGTGATGTTAGGAAAATGAACCAAATTTTCTTCCAACGCCTCTGCGGATGGATACTCATTTTCCGGACAAGATTGATCGATAACCTGGATACCATGCGCTTTGGCGATCTTCACCATTCTCGCCCCATACGCGCCATTGTTCAATATCAATATAGCCCCATCCGCGGGAACCATACTGCTGATAACGCTTTCGATACTATACGTTCCACTTCCCGGGGTTAAGATAGTGGAATGGGTATTTTCGCATTTTCCAAGTTTCGTTAATTCGTTACGAATGTTAGCAATGACTTGTATGAATTCAGTATCTCGGGAGCCGACATCCCGCACAAGCGCTTGTTTTACTGTGTCACTGGTTGTTAACGGTCCGGGGGTAAAAAGTAGTTTATCCATAATTTTATATCAACCAACTTGCCTCTACCGGGAAATTAAAATCATAAGACTGACCAATTTGGGGGGAAATGAATTTTCGGTCATTGAAAAGATCGATCGAAACACCTTCACCACCAATATCCAAGCGGATCCGGATTATGGAACCTAAATAAGTAACAGACTCAACAATACCGGTAAGGTTGTTAGCCCCAACAACCGTACCGGGGTTTAATTCTTCCGGTCTTACCGCCAGCATGGTCGGTCGATTTTCAAAATTTCTGGCGTTTTTTACTTTAACGGTATTGCCATGAATACTTACTTCGCCTGATTCGCTATTAGTAACCGTAACGGGCAGCAAATTGATGTGCCCAATAAACTCAGCCACAAACTTGGACGCGGGATCATTATAAATTTGCGCAGGGGTTCCAACCTGTTCAATGTGGCTGTTGTCCATAACCACAATGCGATCTGATAACGACAACGCTTCTTCCTGATCGTGGGTAACATAGATCGTGGTGATGTTAAGCTGTTGCTGAATTCTTCGAATTTCAGCGCGCAACTCAACCCTAATTTTCGCGTCCAACGCGGAAAGTGGCTCATCCAACAACAACACTTTGGGCTCAATTGCCAAAGCACGCGCCAAGGCTACCCGTTGTTGCTGCCCGCCCGAAAGTTGCGAAGGATATCTGTCTCTTAGTTCTGGCATACGGATCAAGTTTAGGGTTTGGTCTACCTTCATGTCAATTTCTTTTTTGCTTTTTTTGGCAACCTTTAAACCAAAGCCAATATTATCAGCGACCGTCATATTGGGGAACAAAGCATAGGACTGAAACACCATACCAACGTTACGCTTGTTGGCAGGCAAAGTTAGTATTTCGGCATCGTTTATTTTTAAACTGCCACTGGTTGGTTGTTCAAAACCAGCCACCATTCGTAATGTTGTTGTTTTTCCACAACCACTTGGGCCTAAAAATGAAACAAACTCTCCCTCTTGGATCGATAAATTAAAATCTACCACCGCGGGGGTGTTGCCATAATATTTATTTATATTTGAAAAATTTAATGTGCTCATCGTTTAACCTTTTCCAACCCAATATGTTTTTGTTTTGCCACCATTGCTAACGATCAGGAAAAATCCTAACACCAACCAAGTAATGGCGTAACTCATTATAGATAGCGCGGCTGGCTCATAGGCGCGGGACCTTCCGACCAGTACCATATACGCTCCAAGGGCAGGGCGAACCAAAAAATCGCCTAAGATTAATTCGCCAATCACCAACGCGAAGCTTATCAAGGCGCCGCTGATAATCGCCAATTTAACCCCAGGGAAAATGATCTCCAACAACACTTGTATCCAATTAGCGCCTAAACTTTGGGCGGCTTCGGTCAATGTTTTAACATCGATCGATTTCATGCCAACATCAATGGAGCGGAACATATAAGGCATGGTAAGAACAATGTATCCCGCGACCATTAACACATCTGTCTTTAACGGGGTTAGGGTCATCAACAATGGAGGGCGACTAAATGTTCGGATCAAGCCAAAAACAAAAACGATCGTTGGGATAATGAAAGGCAGAATGGAGATCACCTCCAATATTGGGCGGAACTTAGGTACTTTTAAATAAGTCCAATACACAGTTGGTACAAACAAAAGAATGCTAATGGTTACTGTAATAAGCCCCATAACAATGGAGTACCGGAAACTTTCCAAAAATTTCGGATCGGATAGAACCACTTGGTAAGCCATTAAGCTTATTTCGCCTTTTTTCATTCGTAAGGAAAAATCCAATGTGCCATACAGCGGCAAGGTAAAATACAGCAGCGCGGAAAATCCCCAGAAATACGACCAAAAATTCGCTGATTTCTTTTTCATGTTGACGATGTCCATTTAACAGTTTTCTTTTGAAGAACTGTATATAACAAGATAGCGATCGCCATAACAACCACCATCGCGAACGCCAAAGCGTACCCTTCATTTGGATTGTTCAGTACATCGCCCCTTATTTGCTGACCAATAACGATAGGCACAAGATATATCGAACCACCCGTTAACGCTTGAGCTGTGGCAAAGGCGCCAAAGGAGCTGCTAAACAGCAAGATCATCGATGCCAAAATGGATGGCCACAAAACGGGGATGCCGACCTTCGTCCAATACTGAAACGAATTGGCGCCTAAATTCTCTGCCGCCTCTCGCCATTCCTTTTTCATGCCTTCCAAGGCCGGGGTTATGGTAAGCACCATCATTGGAAACAGGAAGTATGTGTACGCCAAAACCAAACCGGACATACTATATAAATTAAAACCGTTTTCGTAAAGGTCGAAGGGGCACGATCGAGCCTCAGGCGGACCAAAACAAATATTTTTTAACAAGGCGGTTACAAAACCTGTTCTACCTAAGGTAGAAATATACATGAACGCCAAAGGAACGCCGCCAAAATTAGCGGCAAGCCCGGAGAAGATCGTTAGAAATCTACGTAACCAGTGAGGCGCTTTCCCCAAGGTGATTGAGTAAGCCACAAGAAAGCCAAAAACACCCCCAACCAAGGAGGTGATGATGCTTACCTGAAAGCTAATGATAAAAGATTTTTGGATGTATGGGTTTAGTAGCACCTTGATGTTGTCAAGGGTAAATTGCTGATTTTGATCTCGAAACGCCCCTAAAAATAAATTTGCTGAGGGAAGAATTAAAAAAAGGGTGACAAAAATTAAAAATGGAAGTAAACCCACATATTTTGTAATATCGTTATTGACTATCAATCCCCAAATTTTTTTAAGAATTGAACGCTCATTGAGTCGCATTGCTTCTCCAATAAGGAAACGTGACAAGTACAAACCTTGTCACGTCCCTTTATAGATCGATTTTTATGCTTGCTATTTAATGTCAAGTCCTACAACGGAATCCCACTCGTTTTTGATCAATTCACGAGCGGCATCCAACTGAGCGCCATTAGGTACGATCGAGGTCGCCAACAATTCAGGATTAGGCAGTTTCGCCTGCATTTCTTCAGAAACCACCCCGCGTTTTACCATATCACCCAAGCGGGAAGGAGCGCAGTAACCAGTGATCCAAATGCTGGAGCCTTCATCAGAGTAGAGGAATTCCTCCCACAAACGGGCGGCAGCGGGATGTGGAGCGTAAGCGCTGATGCCCTGATAGTAATAACCACCCCAATTTACGTCGGTAGGATAAACAATCTCGATGTTGGGGTTGCCAGCAAAGTTATCTTTATTGGCGTTGGCAAGGTAAGACCATTGAAAAGTAATCGGGGTTTCGCCCTTGGCAATAGGACCGGAATCAGCGATGAGGGGTAACAAGTTGCCTTTTTCGTTCAACAGTTTGAAAAAATCCAAACCGGGTTGAATATTGTCCAAGTCACCACCATTCGCGATAGCGGCGGCGTAGACGGATTGCGCGGCTTGGTTGGAGGCGCGAGGATCACCAGCGATAGCGACCTGACCTTCGTATTTTTCATCCATCAAATCCATGTAGGAGGTTGGGATATCTTTTACTACGTCGCTGTTGACTTCGATGACCAAAATACCATTGTAATCAACATAAAAGTAACCCTCAGGATCGTTGGTGCCAACGATGGTATCCCAGGTTTGTACTTTGTAAGGAGCCAACAAGCCTTGCTCTTTAGCCAGAGGACCATAAGCGGGGCCAATGTCAACTACATCAGGAGCCTGTGGGCCTTTGTTTTCTTTGTTATCAATGATCGCCTGCAATTCATCCGCTGAACCGCCATCCGGATTGAGGGAATTGATTTTGATACCGTATTTAGCGCTAAAGGTATCAATCATGCTGCCATAGTTACACCAGTCGGGAGGAAGGGTTATAACGTTCAGTTCCCCTTCGGCTTTAGCGGCGGCGATCAAAGCTTCCATTCCGCCACCTTCTTCTACAGTTTTCACAGTAGACCAATCCACTGTTTTAACGGCTGCTTGCGCTTGCTCTGGCTGAGCGGCAGTACTACATGCCGTTAACAACATCGATGCGGCGGTCACGGCGAGGACAATATTTCTGACTTTCAATTTCAACAACATAAATTCTCCTTTTAGGGTTGTGAATACGAAAGTCATTATAGGATCGACATATTAACGACAAAAGAACAACATGTTAATGATAGGTTATTGGGATGATCATAGTGGTGCGTTTAGAAAATTAAATGACCTGACCAACCCAAGCCAGGTAGACCAAAGGGAATATAAAAAGACAACCTTTTTCAAGTTGTCTTTGATCCAGATCTTTCAAGCTTTGGAATTGATCACAGGCATTGGATAAATGTCGGTATCTGGTTTGGTTCCGGATCGCTTCACCAGGCCGCCAATGGAAGCCCGTTAAATCAGCTCATGGCAGGTCAACTTTAATGAATCACTCTCACTGACCGCCTGAGCGGCTTTGCCCAAATCAGGGTTTCAAGTCCATAAAGAACTGAAATTCCTTGTCCCCAAATCCCGGCAAAGATTCATGCCCAAAATCAGGGAAAATCTCCATCGATTTTTTGGAATCGAGCTTGTTGTATACCGCGAATTGAGACGACGGCGGGCAGATTTCATCCATCAGACCAATTCCCCACAACACTTCCGCTCTCACCCGGGACGCCAGATGTTGGATGTCGATGTAACCAAGATTCTCAAAGATCTGTTCTTCCTTGAGATGGTTGGGATCGAACATCCGGAAGAATTCCCGTAATTCCGCGTAGGCTTCAACCGTGCGATCCATCTCCCAGATTCGTTTGTAGTCGCTCAGGAATGGGAACATTGGCGCGATCTTTTTTACCCGCGGTTCCAGCGCGGCGCAGGCTATGGTCAACGCTCCGCCCTGGCTGCCGCCGCAAACGCCAACGCTCTGCTCATCTACATCCGCCATCTCCATCACAATTTTGGCTAATTGGGCGGTATCAAGGAAGATTTGCCGAAACAACAATTTTTCAGGATGACCCTGCAACGCGTCCGCCAATCCGCGGATGATCTGCCCATTCATGGTGTTGCCCGTCACGCCGCCAACATCCTCAGAACCGCCCGCCTGGCCGCGGCAATCCATAGCGGCAACCGTATACCCCTGGGCAACGTAACCCAATTTATCCACCCAATCGCCAGAGCTGGAGGTGTAGCCATGGAACATGAGGATCGCGGGATGCTTCCCAACGCCATTTCTGGGTTTAAGGAGCTTGGAATGGACCCGCGCTCCATTGACCCCCGTGAAAGTCAGATGAAAACAATCGCAAAAAGTGGTTTGAAATTCAGTTCGAACCAGGCTGATATTCGGTTCCACGAGCCGCATTTCTCGCAAGCCCGCTTCCCAATATTGGTCAAAGTCGGCTGGCTTGGGGTTACTACCGGTGTAATTAACCAATTCATCAAAGGGTAAATCAAAAGTCAGGGGCATTCGTTCCTCATATTGTATTGAAAATTTAACGACGAAAAAAGAGCAATCAAGCTCAATTGCCGTCATTCATTATACTGAACCTGCGCGTAAAAATGGGCGATTTCTGAGCAAGTTTATTGTCGCTTTTACTCTCCCGTCAACTCAAGGTACTCTCTGGGCTTGCCGAAATGACAAGGGAGTTCTTGCAGTGATTCCCTTCAGCCTGGTTGAGGAACAAGTTAACCAAATAATGGTTACCCTTAGATGTCAGCAACCAAGCTGGGATGATACTTGTTTGGTTTTAAACCAATTTTATAAAAACTTCATGAGGAAATCAGCCCACCTTCAAAGCTCCATCACTTCTTAATAGAACTTTGTTTGAGAAACTACCACTCCGGGATTTGACAAAATCTCGAATTCAACTGAAATTTGGAATTTACCAAATTATCAATCATTCCTGCACTACTTTGTGACATGGACGTCCAATAAGGTGCTTAACTTCTTGACCACTTCAACAAACTTTTCATTCGGAAGCTTTCCGGCGAACGCAGCTTTTCCAACTTTCCAATCGAGACTCTTAATCTGATCTGATAATATTACTCCGCTTACTTCAAGGCCTTCTGGAATCAATACTTCAAATGGATAACCCTTAACTTGATTTGTGATTGGGCAGAGGAGAGATAAACCCACCTTTTCGTTATAGGCTTTCGGTGAAATCACCAAAAAAGGTCTGTGACCAGACTGTTCATGTCCAGCTTGAGGGTTTAATTCGATCCATATTAAATCGCCACGATCAGGTATATAAGCCATAAATTAACAGATCTCGTTTCCAACAGCTTGGCTAAAATTTAATTCGGCATGCAGGTTATCATCGGTAATCCCATCGAGCAATTCATCCAAAGTCCACCTCACCCCCCGAACCGGAGTAACCGATATTTTGCCACTTTCAACGGTAACTTCCACTAATGACTCATTTTCCAAGTGAGCATCTAACGCAAAGGCTTTTGGTATTCTGAGCGCCAGACTATTGCCCCATTTTTGGATTTTGGTTAACATGATAAAAATCTCCTTTTTGTATCTACAATAAAGATACATCTATTCACTAATAATCGCAAGGGTAGTTGGGTAAATTCAGATTCGTCCAAGTTTTATTTGGGATAAACATTGCTGATTTACATCACCTAACCAAGGATTTAAGAATTTTTTTCCATAAGCATTTTTGTGGTTGCGTAGGCTATGACAGTAAAGCCTTGATAGAATGTCATTCTCACTAAAAATTCGCCAGTTTTATTAAAAAACTTAAATTGATAGTTAAATATTTTGTGATTGGCGCCTTGTATCGGTTCCCTGGCAAGAACGCCACTCACATCTTTATCAAAATTCCTAATATTATTATTTATTTTGTTTGCGTTCGGATGGCTATCATCAATCAAATCTGGCGTCGAGATAAAAAATGGGAGATTCAATTGGGAATGGAAGTGATAAAAATACAAGCCTCGTGCAATTGCTTCAATTTCACTATTAAATTGAGGCAGGTCAACAGTAAAAACCGAGGTCATGTTTCCATCATAATTCGCTTGGAAAACTTGATTAAAATTTTTCAGCAATGTAGGGTCTCTTCTCATAGCCCTCATATTTTTTGTATGGAATTGGGCTTGTGCAACCTGGTTGTTTTTAATATAGGTATTTAGGATTAAACACAGATATGAATCATCTTTCGATTTTTCGATATTGTGTTTGTCGCATGAAGGAACGGTTATTATATTTTTGCGATAATCAATACCTACATCCTTAATCTCAGGGAAAATACATTTAGGTGGAACGTGTTCCTTTGAAGTGGCTGGTTCTCCACAGAAGTAACAAATTTTCTGCAACGGTTTACGATCGGTGTGTAATAGCGACATCTATAATTTCTCCATACATTACATTATCCTCTTTCGAACCCCATATTTCGTAATATTCACAGTCAAGCTCTTTTAGAAAAATTTAGCTGACTTGTGCCGAATTATAAATCGAGAAATATTGCGATTTGCTAACATTTAAACCCAATGTAAATCCTGCCCTACCCGCGCCAGAGGGGGAGGTCAAGGGCAATGGCAAGGGGATGCTCACCCGCCAGCTCTTCCACCTTCTCACGAGAATCGATTCCACCGGCGGCGATCAACGGAATGCCTCGCCGGGCACATTCCCAAGCCAAACGGCGGGAGGCTGGATACTGTGGCGCTCCGTATAACCTTCCGCTGAAGGGTCTGCCCTGGTGTTGAATCGTACCGCGCGGCGGCGCTGGCATTAAAGCGGATACGCCTGCCAAGTGAAAGGACTTTCCCCAAATTAGGATCAGGTCCGCTGGCAGGCAAAATATCAAAGGCAGTTCAGCGCCAAAGGCGGGCAGTGCCCCCAACCAGGCTTGGATTTCAGCAAGATCGTCGATCGGGGGCATCAGGTTTACCGCGGCGATATTTTCCAGTGTTTCCAACCCGCGGACCATCTCCAAAGCCAGATCAAGCTCCGCTTCCATCAAGCTTGGGATGACCGGCAATGGCGAGCGCGCCCATTTTCCTTCCAAAACCTTAAGCGCTGACCTGAAACCGCGGTTGGGAAACCCGGTATGAATCATCACTTGTCCATCCGCTTCCAGCAAGCCGCTATCTGCCGCCAGCGAGCGTGGGTGCCAGCTTAATGGGTCCGTAATAAACGCCCCAAACCCGCCCCAATGATCCAAGCCGCGGATCGTTTCGAGCCCACGCAGACTGGGCGAGAAACCCAGAAAACCGGGTAAATTTACCAGCGGACGGGCGAAGCTGAGTTCCTGTTTGTTCATGTCAATTTAACTATACCGCATTTGGCCGTTTCGCCTTACCCCCCGGTATGCCCAATCTCATGGCCGCCCCCGTCCTGCTCACAGAGTATAATTCAGGGTATGGATCACTCGGTCTTTCAATCCCCCTTCTCATGGCGTTACGGCAGTAAGGCAATGCGCCAGATCTGGTCGGAGGAGCACAAACGCAAGCTTTGGCGCGTCATCTGGGTCGCCCTGGCTCAGGTTCAAGCCGATTACGGTTTGGTTACTCCCCAACAGGCTGCCGATCTCGAGGCGCACAAGAATCAGATCGACCTCCCCCGTGCCTTTCAAATCGAGGAGGAGATTCAGCACGACCTGATGGCGGAGGTGAGAACCTTCGCTGAACAGGCGGCGGTTGGTGGCGGGATCATCCATTTTGGCGCGACTTCCATGGATGTTGAGGATAACGCTGAGGCGATACGTCTAAAATTATCCCTCGAGCAGATCAGTGTCACTTTACGCAACACCTTGGTATTGTTCTCCGCGCTTACCCTGCGATACGCCGATACGCCCCTGATCGCCCTCACCCACCTGCAGCCCGCCGAGCCAAGCACCCTGGGCTACCGCTTCGCCCAAACCCTGCAAGATCTCTTAGCCGACTTCCGCCAAATTAACTGGCTGATCGGCAATATTAAAGGAAAGGGATTCAAGGGGGCAGTGGGAACGGGTGCCTCGTATGCCGAGCTGTTCGGTGAAAGAGGTTTGGAAGGCTTTGAAGAAAAAATGAGCGCCCGGATTAAGCTGCCATTTTTTGAAATCACCACTCAAACCTATCCGCGCAAACAGGAGCTTGAGGTAATGAACGCCCTGGCTGGGCTGGCTCAGACCATTTACAAATTCGCGTTTGACTTGCGCCTGATGCAATCGCCCGCCTTTGGAGAACTCTCCGAACCGTTTGGGCAACAACAAGTAGGCTCTTCCGCCATGCCTTTCAAACGAAATCCAATTCGCGCGGAAAAAATTGACAGTCTGGCTCGTTACCTGGCACAGATGCCGCGCCTGGCGTGGGATAACGCCGCCCACAACCTACTGGAGCGAACCCTGGATGATTCCGCCAACCGGAGGGTGATGCTGCCGGAAGCGTTTTTAGCCGCGGATGAGATTCTGCGTGTGTTCATGCAAATCGTCAAGGGTTTGAAGATCGATCAACAAGCGATTGAGCGCAATTTGCAACGCTACGGACCTTTTGCCGCCACAGAGCGGGTCTTGATGGCCTGTGTTAAGAAGGGTGCCGACCGGCAGCAGATCCACGAAAGCTTACGCCAATCCTCATTAAGCGCCTGGGACGCCATTCAGCTCGGCAAGCCAAATCCGCTGGCGGAACTGATCGCTGACGACCCTGAAGTCAAACGCTTTCTGAACCCGGTTCAGATAACGGCGTTGATGGATTATCGCGGACATACCGGTTTCGCGGCGTGCAAGGCGCGCGCCCTGGCCGAAAAAACCCTACTCGAATTTAATTCCTAACCGATCGACTTGATCTGCTCCAACATCTCGGAATTCGAGGTGAATTTAAAACCGGGCACTTCGCGCTCGGTGGCAATCCCGTCCTCAATCATCATCAGGTTAAGCACATCCCGGTTGCTTACAACCCACTTTCGGCAATTTTTAAGCCGGGTATCAAACCCATCCGCGTCAAAGTTCTGCGGTTTTTTATCCGTCAAATATTCCAAAACTGCCCGGGCGCAGAGTGTGCCATCTTTGCGGGCATAACCGACTAAACCGGTGGATGCCTGGCGAGCCCAGCCAGCCAGAAACACATCCCCGATCGGAGCGCCGCGGGCGGGGTCAAAAGCCTCAAAAGAGATATTTTCCATGGGAAAACGAGGGGTTGGATTCTTCGCGTACTCGCCGCCTTGGAGAGGTAAACCAAAGCCTTCGTCCACCTTGTCGCCAATGGCAAAGATCACCGAATCGACCGCCATATTCTCGTACTCTCCACTTCCGAGCGCGCCGAGGCTTTCTCCCTTGGGAACCGGTTGGTTCAACTCAAGTTTCAAACCTTCCAGCTTGTCTTCTCCCTGCATGCCAACCGGGGAAACAAAGAAGCGCAGGCGGAAGCGGGTATTGGAGCGGGAAGGTTCAGCGTTGGGAAGCGACTGGAGCAGGTTTTGTTTAGCCTCGCTCACGTCCTGCCCAAACGGGCTGACGAGAGGGGCTACTCTGGCAAGCTCCCGATCGAGCTGGATCAAATCCAGGTTAAGGACTACCGATTCCATTTCCTTTTTGTCAAATTTGACCTCAAAAGGCCCGCGCCGAACCAGTGCGGTAACTTCTCGCAGTCGTTTAACCTGAATCAGGTAACGGGCGATATCCATCATCACGTTTCCGGCGCCTACAATGGCGGCGCGCTCCCCGAATTCAAATTTTCGTTCAGTGAATCCGGGCAATCCGTTGTAATGATAGACCAAATCCTTGGCGTGAACCACTCCAGGCAGGTTTTCGCCGGGCAGTCCCAGGCTTTTGGTCGCCTGGGCGCCTATCGTAACCACGAAGGCGTCAAATCCGTAAGAGCGCAGTTCATCCAACTGAAGATCGCCATTGACGCCGACGCTCAGGTTACCCAGGTATTGGATTTCAGGAATTTCCAGAATCTGCCGGAATTGGTTGCGTAATCCGGTCTTCATGGAAAGTTTGGCCGGGTAGATGCCATATTCGGCCAGTCCCCCCGGCTTGATGTCACGATTAAACAAACTCACCAAATTCCCCGCGCGCGCAAATTCCCGGGCGGCAAACAATCCGGCCGGGCCAGCCCCAATCACGGCTATATGGAAGGGTGTTGAAGTCACAGTATCTCCTGATATGAATAAATTAGATTATCTTAATATAAATTCATTGTACCAAAGTCCACTGAAATTTTGAACAGTATAAGTCGGGAGGACGGCGATTCTATGCTATATTTAACAAAACCCACCAATACAGGAGCGCGAAAATGAGCCGGCGTAACCCGCGAACCCGCAAACCATCGATCATCGGATCTTTGAGCAGGAAAATTTCCGGCTTGTTTTTCCGTTCCAAATCCGGACAGGATTCCACCACGCAAGATACCATTGAGGGTATGCTGCGCGGACCTGGACAGGTAGTTGGAACCAATTCGGCAGCCGAAGCACAGCCCTACCATCCAACCGAACAAGCCCTTCCGGAAGATCATGAACAATTCACAACTCCGCCGACAACCATTCGACGCAGAACCGCCAGTCCTCGCTCCTCCGGCAGCCAATCCCGATTCTGGCCGATCTTCTGGACCCTCACCGGCAGTTTTTCCTTGCTGCTTAACCTCGTTCTCATCGCCGCTCTGCTGAGCGTGGGAAGAGAACTATTCGTTCTCAAACAACTTGTCAGTGATGAGCTTCTCAGCGGTTTGTATCAGAATTTTGTACTGATGGATGACGCCACGATCACTACCAGTGTCCATGTAAAAAAAGATATTCCGGTCAGCTTTGACCTTCCCCTTGAGCAGGATACAGTGGTGGTGCTCACCCAGGACACCCCAATCTACGGAGCCAATGTCGCCCTCAGCAGTGGCGGCGTTTACATTAACAGTCCGGCTGATATCATCTTGCCGGTTGGGCAGCAATTACCGGTCAGACTGAACCTGAGCGTTCCAGTCAACATTACCGTTCCGGTTGAACTCGATGTCCCCGTTTCGATCCCGCTCTCGGCCACCGAGCTGCACGAACCGTTGGTGGGGCTGCGCGAAGTGATCAACGTGTTTTATGAAGGTACCCTGCCCAACATTCAAACCCCCAAAGATTTCCCCTTCTGCGAAAGATTCCCGGATATATGCGAGCTTTACTTTAAATGAAACGAACCGACTTTGAGGATCGCGTTGAGGCTGAGCTCGACAACGGGCTTAAGGTACTGATCAAACCCATCCCCACCGCCCCAATCATCTCCCATTGGGTGTGGTATCGGGTTGGCTCGCGGGATGAAGCCCCCGGAAAAACCGGACTCTCCCATTGGGTGGAGCACATGCAATTTAAAGGCACACCCAATTACTCCGCCGAGGAGATGGAACGCGAGGTCGCTCGCAAGGGTGGATTTTGGAATGCCTTCACATTCTTTGATTGGACTACCTATTACGCGACATTGCCATCCGCGGAAATTGACGGGTTGATGCACTTTGAAGCGGACCGTATGCGGAATACCGCTTACCCTCCTGATGAGGTCGAATCTGAACGGGAGGTAATCCTTTCCGAACTGGAGGGGAGCGAAAATGACCCAACCTTCCGTCTTTCCCGCAAAGTTCAAGAAGCCTTGATCAAGATCCATCCTTACCATCATGAGGTGATTGGAACCAGGGAAGATTTGCGATCTCTTTCGTATCACGATCTTCTTGAACATTATCATCATTACTACCGCCCAAGCAACGCGGTACTTACGATCGCTGGAGACCTGAATCCTAATGAAATGTTGGATAAGGTCGCCGATTTGTACGCCAACATCCCAGATAATAAGGAACCTCACCTGCCAATTACGCGAACTTTTCCTCTTGACCCCCCAAATCAAGGAGAACAGGTGTTTGAGATTGATGGCCCCGGCGATACGGTCTTCGTGGAAATATCCTACCCTACCCTGCCAGCCGCTCACCCGGATACCTACGCTCTGATCATCTTCGATAGTTTGCTTTCAGGTCCCACCAATATGAATATGTTTGGGGGAGGCAGCGTTTCCAACAAAACATCGCGCCTTTTTAAAGCGCTTATCGATAGTGGGCTGGCCATGGGTGCCGGCGGAGGCTCACCAATTACCATTGACCCTTATCTCTACACCTTCAACCTCACCTTACGACCAGAACAATCCATTTCGGCGGCCATTCAAGCCTTGGACGAACAAATCGAACGCCTTCAAACAGAAACGGTTCCGGAGGATCAGATCGCCCGTGCCATCAAGCAAGCCAAAGCCATTTTTGCCTACGGAACGGAAAACATCACCAATCAAGCCTTCTGGCTTGGCCATGCCGAAATGTTCTCCAATTACACCTGGTTCCAGAGTTATATTAATAATCTTGAAAAAGTAACCCCACAGGATCTGATTCGAATCGCGCGCCAGTGCTTCATCAAGCAACATCGGGCTGTTGGCATCTATCACCCCAACGGAGAACACGCGGAGGAATCATGGTAACCCACTCTCTGCCCGGATCCGAGGATATTACCCGTGTGGAATTACCGAATGGTATCGTTGTATTGGCTCGGGAAAATTTTTTCAGCCAAAGTGTGGCTGTTCAGGGATTCATTCGGTCTGGCAGCTTGTACGACCCGCCTGAAAAACTTGGGTTAAGCGGCCTCACTGCTTCTCTGATGATGCGGGGCACCCAAAACCGGGGGTTTGACCAGCTTTTCGAAGCGCAGGAGAGTGTTGGCGCCCGCCTCGCCATCAATTCAGGAACTCATCTCACCAGTCTGTCGGGGTATTGTCTGGCGGAGGATCTGCTTGGACAGCTCGGGTTGTTGGCGGAAATGTTACGCGAACCACTTTTTGACCCCATTGAGATGGAAAAATTACGGAAACAGTTCCTTACCGGATTGGATCTGCGCGCAAACGATACAGGCGCTATCGCCGAGTTGAATTTTGATGCTTTAATCTACGGAAGCCATCCTTATGCCCGTCCGGACGAGGGGTACCCGGAAACCATCAAATCCATTACCCGCGAGGATGTTCTTGAACACCATAGAACCATTTTTGGCCCCGAAGGAATGGCTTTGTGTGTGGTTGGCGCGGTCAAATCCAATCAGGCGGTTGAATGGATAAACCAAACCTTTGGTGATTGGAAAAACCCCGACCAGAGGAAAGAGATCCAGATTTCCGATGCCATTCCCCCTGAAAAACCTCAACGAAAACATGTGACCTTGCCCGGTAAAATTCAGACCGACCTGATCATGGGGGTGATGGCGATGAAACGGGATGACCCGGACTACATCCCCGCCCAACTGGCCAATTCCATCCTCGGTGAATTTGGCATGATGGGTCGGATTGGCATGGAAGTGCGTGAAAAAAGTGGTCTGGCATACTACGCAGCCTCTGGACTGGGCGCATCAATCGCTCAGGGAACCTGGGATTTCAACGCTCGAGTGAACCCCGAAAATCTTGAAAAGACGATTGCCTTGATCAATCAGGTAATTCGGGATTTTTTGAAGGAAGGCGTCCAACAAGAGGATCTCCGCGACAATCAGGATGCCTTCATTGGCAGATTACCGCTTGGATTGGAAAGCAATCGTGGCGTCGCCAAAGCAGTGCTGGATTTGGAGCGGAAAAAACGCGGCTTCGATTATTACTACAATTTCGCCGATATGGTTCGGGCGATCACCCCTGAGCGGGTAACTGAGGTCGCACGCAAATACTTAACCACCCCAAACCATGTAATCTCCAGCTGCGGACCCAGGTTAAAAAAGAAAGGTAAGTAAAATGCTGCGAACCGGAGTCGACCTGATTGAGATCTACCGTCTTGAAAACGCCATGGAACGGGCTGGACAGAATTTTGTGGATCGGATTTTTACAAAGAAGGAACAGGAACTTTTCGGCAGGAATATCGCCTCCCTGGCTGCCAGATTCGCGGGCAAGGAAGCGGTCAGCAAGGCGCTCGGTACCGGCTTTGGCGATATCGCCTGGACGGATGTTGAAATCCTGCGCGGGGAACGCGGTGAACCGCTGCTCAATATCAGCGGCAAGGCTGCCGAAGCTGCCGCCCGGCTGGGCATCCTCCGCTGGACAATCAGCCTCAGCCATACCCACGACCACGCCATCGCCATGGTCGTCGCCGAGTGCGCCGATTGATCTGAGTAAACGAGCTCACACGCGCCTGATTTTAAACTATTAATATATTATTACATCAAGACTGACATTATTAATACAGCCTATTTACTGCAGGTTGTGCAGATTATTGCTATAAATAATACGTTTTACTTAGTTTCTTGATATTCTGAAAAGTCTGCCTCATGTCGAGACCCGAAGACTTTCTTCGCCAATTCTCGAAGTTCTTCATGATTCTCAAACGATTCACCATTTAGCATGAACACATCATAACTTCGTAAATGAACCGAGAGTGGTTCAGTAGCGATGCCTATAAGTTTATTCAAATCATTGGCGCAGTATGCCATCGCCGATAAATTGTAAAGCTCTTTTCCTCTTTGTTCCCTGGTTCCTGAGCTGCAAACAACCAAAATACCCCTCTTTGCATTTGTATCTATAATTAAAGAGTGCCCATGTCCGATGTTATCCGCTTGTATTAGGCACTTGAATAATCTCTCTCCTATTAGCCGTCGCTGAATTCTTGAGATTTTGGCTAGTTCTACGGCGATAGCCAAATATCCTTCGATTGTGCCTTGTTGTTTACGACTAACACGTTGTATAACCTCTGTGTTAAGATCAAAACCTACCGAACTGTGAAGCCACTCTATTATCATGTCAATGAGGTAGCTTGGCTCATTTAATCGATTTCGTTTTCGAATATCATCAGCATATTGAGTTTGATAGTGTTCCCAACTCCCTTCCTCAATTATCAGATTAATCTGGCGTTTTATGGCTCCAATTACTTTATCTGGGTCAACTTTATAGAATGCTAAGAGATCAAGTTCGAGTGGGGGCAAGAGAAAAAGGTTGTTGCTGAATAATAATTCTCTAATCGATAAGTACTCCAAGAAATCGGGTAATGTATCTAATTCACTGGAAATAGCTTCAAATTCTTCACGTTTAAAGATATGAGTGGGAATATCATTACGAACGACAAATCCATTCATGATAAAGGTACGGTCAGACTCAGGAAACTTCTCCTCACCAAGCAGGTCAATAATTATTACACCGATAACTTTCCTAACCGAATCACAAGTAAACGGCACGGTGTATCCTTTTGCAGTCTTGAGATCGGTTATTCTATTTTTTGCTAAAGCACGTTTGATAGTTTTGAGTTGATCAACCGCCTTTTCGATGATTTTATTTATCCGTTTAAAGTCAATGTCGTTTTTTTCAGAAGCACTCTTGAGTTCAGTTTTGGTTTTTACCTGAAAAGCAATAAGTTCGTTATCGAATGGGATCAGAATATCAGCAGCTTCTTTTTCTTGTAGGTTTTCCTTTTTAAATTTGGGGCTCCGGACAGTAAAATCCGAGAAGAACATTTTTGTGCAAATCTTCTCAACTAGGTCTTCAACTTCTTTGCCACCATCAGTTTTTAGCTCCATAAATTAAATTATTGTACCTTGAAACAATATCTGTGAATAACGCAACTTATGATTAGTTAATATTAGAGTAAAATAATACAAATAATTATTTTCGTTATACTAAATTAGGAAAGGTATGATATGAGTTCAACAAATAATGGAAATAACAAAACTGAACTTACCATAAACTTTCTTACTGAAGATTTAAAAGACACTGCAGAACACCTCCGCGAAACTGACCGAAAATTATATGTATCTATCCAATTATATTCTGGGGCATTTGTTTTTGTTTCCTCATTAATTCTCGATGACTTCATTAATATTGAAAACTTTCATAGTCCTTTTGGACTTGGATTATTGATCATACTTTTCTTTTTTACGTTCTGGACGTTTTGGTATTCCCTCAAAATTAATCTTACAAAAAAGATTTTTCTAAATAGAATGAATTTTCTGCGAAGAGAAATTCATAAGACACTTAGGACTCGAAATTCAGAGTTGCTTGGATATTGGACAGGCAAAATTAATTCACAAAAAAAAGAAGACACCGAGTCAGCTGGAGGAAAAATCAATAAAACCGAACCCCAATCACCAATTCATGTTGGTTTAGATGATCTTTATCCGATTGCCCTCCAAGGAGCACTCGTATTTGTCATGTTAGGTATAGCAATCATTTTTTATGAAATTAATTATGAAAAACTTCGATCGAATTTTTATTTTCTATGTTATAGTTTGAGTTTATCATTGATAATATTCTTTACAATCTTAGTGATAATGAAAGTAATGAAAAATAATATACAACATGAAATTATAGATAACCAGGATAAATATGCAAAATCCTCAGATATTTAGTTTTTAAAAATATTAAGAATATAATTTATTTCATGGTATTCAAATTAATTGATTGAAAATAATATATTTTCACTTGGATCAAAAAAGCTACTTCAATTTCGCTCCCATTTGGAAAAATGGGTATCAGGTTGCTCAATTCAACCTATAACCTTAGAGATTCAACCTTCAGAACGCTGCAACCATCATTGTACAGCCTGCCAATCGCAGTATTCATTGCCCAGAAAAGAAACTCTTTTCATGGCAAAAAGTGGTTTGGATTTAGATTTATCAACATTAGATTCTATTTGGGAAAGACCTCCCTCTGGTGTGGTTCTTTCTGGAAATACCGGGGACCCACTCATGCATCCCGCAGTTGGGACTTTATTAGAGACATTACACAAAAAAAAAATACCCACCGTTTTAATTAAGAATGGGCAAAATCTAAATCCAATAATATCAAAGCAAATTCTTAAGTCCTGTCAAGGTGTCAGGATTAGCTTAGATGCTCATGATGAGACCTTATACAACCAAACGCATGGAGTAAACGCAGATTCATGGAACAAAGTTCTCAATAACGTAAAAGAGCTTATTTCAATTCGGAAAGAATCAGGTTTAGTAGAAGAAAATTGTACAATAGGATTTGGTTATCTTACTGGAGAACAAACCACTTATGGTATGGTTGATGCAACAAAATTAGCTAGAAATATGGAAGTCGATTATATTCAGTTTCGCCCATTTCATTTCAGCAACAAGGATGTTACAAAATTTTTATTGAATTGTGAAAAATATGAAACTGAAAAATTTCATGTATATAGCTCCAATCAAAAATATACACAACTAAATCTCTTCCAAAGGAATTATTTAATTTGCCATGGAGCATGGTTTTATACTGTCATTGATGCCCGAGCGGATATGTATTTGTGTTGCCACCATGTAGGTAATCCAAATGCTCTAATCGGTTCTCTTCACAACTCTTCTTGGTCCGAATTGTTAACTTCAAAACATAGGCATGAGAAAATTTGCTCATTCGATGTTTCTGGTTGTTTACCTTTATGCAGATTAGATTCACACAATCGCATGCTTGATTCAATCAAAACCTCGAATGAAATTCCAGAGGTTGATTTAGGAAAATTTATTTCAAAACATGCACATTTTTTGTAAATTTTCGCTGTAATTGATTTACATTTTTTCAATTAAAAAGGTTTCAGAAAGCATGAAAGCTCACAATCTCATCATCGATCTTGAGTGACAAAGTGAGTTAGGAGGTTTTGAAAGAAAAAATCAGTTTCCTCTTCGGTTTCGAAATGACAAACCAACACTGTCATTTCGAAGGAACGGAGTGACTGAGAAATCTTCTTAATCATCATGACCCCCTCCTTACCTCCCCCTAATGGCGTTGCCATTTGGAGGAGGAATTAGTTTTGGCTCTTTTGTCGCGATCATCGGTGAAGGTTCAAAATGGTGATTTTATAATTCTGGCACGGGCGAAAAGTATCCGCCATGGGATGAAAGGCCTTTTTTACATGCGGACAAGATTTCTCACTGTGTTCGAAATGACAATAGCTGCGTTCGGAATAACTAACTTACTGTCATTTCGAAGGAACGAAGTGACTGAGAAATCTTTTAGCCAGTGAAAAAGATTTCTCACTACGTTCGAAATGACAATATAGGTGAATAAGATTTCACACTGTGTTCGAAATGACAAGATAAGCGTTCGAAATGACAATATGAGCGTTCGGAATGACACCAGGCTTCTTGAAAGAACAGCCCCCCATAAATCCCACCCCCCAAACTGCCATCCATTTGTAATGTTCCCTCAATCCCGACCGGCATACAATGGGTTTGGAGAAGGCATGAAACCATTTCGAAAAAATGTAGCCATCGCGATCGATGGCGGCGGACTGAAAGGAATTATCGCGGTCAAGGCTTTGGCGATGCTTGAAAAAGCTCTCAGCATGCCGCTCAACAACCTTTTTCGCCTGGCCGCCGGCACCAGCACTGGTTCAATCATCAGCGCCGGCCTCTCCGCCGGCATGTCCGCCGGGGAGTTATATGACCTGTACATCAGGCTCGGTGAACACATCTTCCACCCGAGCCTGCGTTCCAAACTGTGGCCGCTCACCCGATATCGCTTTCCCGGCGAGCCGCTGCGAGAGGCACTCGAAGGACTGCTCGGCAGCATGCGTATGGGTGATTATTGGCAGGCAAATCCGCGCGTGGATGTGGTCATCACCGCCTACGACCTGGTCGAAAATCGGACCCGCTTCATCAAGCCCTGGAAAGATCTCTACGCTGATTGGCCGGTCGCCAACGCTCTAATGGCTTCCAGCGCGGTGCCCACCTATTTCCCGGTCGTGGACGGGCGCTTCGTGGATGGCGGCCTTGGTTCGTATTCCAACCCATGTTATGTCGCCGCCTACGAGGCGTTTATCTGCCTGGGTTGGAAACCGGAAGAAACCACCCTGCTCTCGCTCGGCACCGGTCGGGGTCCCAATCTCATCCGCCCCGGCGCCGCCAATCGTTTCTTTGCGTGGGACTGGCTTAAACCCGCTCTGGGCGCCTTCCTCACCTCCGCCGATGACCAGCAGGTCCATCTGGTGGACACCTTTTTCAAGGGGCTGGATTTCCGCCGGGTGCAAGTCGATCTCAAAGAAGAGATCGGCATGGCAGACCCAGCCGCTATCCCGCTCCTCACGTCTTACGGAGAGCGAATGGGTACCATGATCCTGCGCGATCAAGTCGATTTCTCAGTGGGCTTTGTGGCTCAAACCCTGCCTCGCGGACTGGGTCGTTAAGCTCCCTTTTCTCAGCGAAACTTCCCAAAAGCCTCCAGTCTCCCGGGTGATTGAAAATTTAATAATTTCTTAACCTCTTCTTTTGGGAATGTTAACATCTCAGGGTTATGATTGGGAAAAGTCATGGCCAAAATCCTTTTTGTTTGCGGTTCACTCAATCAAACGACTCAGATGCACCAGATTTCAAGGCATCTGGAAGACCACGAATTGTATTTTTCACCCTATTACGCCGATGGATTGGAAGATCTGGCCGCCATGGCGGGCTTGCTTAATTTTACAGTGCTCGGCGGCCGCCATCGCCGCGATACAATTAATTACCTGATCCGCAATGAGCTTTTGATCGATGATCGGGGTGAATCGCGCGAGTACGACCTCGCCATCACCTGTTCCGATCTGATCGTTCAGAAGAATATCAGCCATAAACGCACCCTGCTGGTTCAGGAAGGGATCACCGAACCGGAGGGCGCCCTGTTTCAGCTCTACAAAAAACTGCCCGTCCTGCCTCGATACCTGGCAAACACCGCCACCACCGGACTTTCAGACGCTTACGACCTGTTTTGTGTCGCGTCACCGGGTTACGCCGATCACTTCATCCGCAAGGGAGTTGACCCCCGCAAGATCCGGGTGACCGGAATCCCCAACTTCGACGACCTGAAAAAACATCGCGACAATGATTTTCCATATCATGATTTTGTCCTGGTGGCAACCACTCCCTACCGGGAATCTTTCCGAAATGAAGACCGGATGGCTTTTCTGCGCTCTGTAAAAGAAAAAGCCGGCTCCCGTCAGGTGATCTTCAAGCTCCACCCAACCGAACTCGTCTCTCGGGCGACCAGGGAGATCGGCGAGATTTTACCCGATGCCATGGTGCTCACCAGTGGAAATGTGAACGACATGATCGCCAACGCGGAGACGGTCATCACCCAGCAGTCCACCTGTACATTTGTCGCCCTGGCGCTCGGCAAACCGACCTTTACCTACCTCGATCAGAACGAACTGCTGCGCTTGATGCCAATTCAGAACGCTGGGTCTTCGGCGGCAAACATCGCCCGCCATACCCGGGAATTACTGGAGGAAACATCCTCCAGGCGTATGACAACTGAGAGAAGCCAGGCAGCGGTAACATCGCTTACCCGCTTTCCCCATTGATCAATCCCCCGCGTTCATCAAGTCTTTACCTTCTTTACATGATCTTAACTTGTTGTTGAAGTGTCCTTAACATTCCAGGCCTATGATAAGGCTATGAACAAAAAGATCATTCCAACAGAAGGAAAGCATGGCATACGCTGACTTGCACATTCATACGAATTACAGTTTTGACGGCACCGCCTCTGTCCGCGGCGTGCTTACAGCCGCGAAAAAAGCCGGACTACAAGTAATCGCCATCACCGACCACGATACCATTACCGGAGCGCTCGAGGCGGAGACCCTCGCCGTTGAATACGATATCCGGGTGATCCCCGGCGTTGAAATCTCCACCTCCGAAGGGCACCTGCTCGCCTACAACCTGCGTCAACCCATCCCCCGCAATCTGAGCTTTATCGAAACCTTGCGCCGGATCGGTGACGCTGGTGGTTTCGCCATCGCGGCTCACCCCATGAACGCCGCTTGGGGTATGAAAAGCGTCTCAAAAGAAATCGTACTGGCAGCGCTCAATGACCCGCAGGCCGGCAGGGTACTGGTCGGAATTGAAACTTTCAACGCCACCCTGGTGGATCAATCCTCCAATCAGCTGGCCGCCCAGTTGGCGGAACAAACCAACCTTGCCCGGCTTGGCAATAGCGATTCACACACCCTGAATACCATTGGAACCGGCAGAACCCACTTCCCCGGCTCCTCCATCGAAGACCTGATCGCCGCCATTCAGAACCGGACCACAATCCCGGTGGTAGTGGAGCGAATGAAAGCGGTTCAGGTGCTGGCATCCTGGGTATCGGCATATTTAGGCAGATCCATCAAAATCAACCGCGCGGGAGCTTAATATGGAAATGAGCTTGATTCTTTCGATCGTTTCTTTCATGGTTATAGTGGGTATCGACGCTTACCAACATCGTAGGACAGGTTAAACCTGACTTCTTTCCTCCTTAAATTGCAGGTAGCCCCGTACGAAACGGCAGATTCTTACGGGGCTGGTGGCTCGAGGATTTTCAAACCCACCGCCCGAACTAATCCCAACCCTACCTCACCCGATCAATTATCTTAATTAAAACAAACCGGCGGAAATTTCTTCCGCCGATTGCTGTTTATCTGAAATTCAGGCTCGTTTTACCGCCAGCCGCCCATGCGTCCACCCATGCCGGTCTGAGTACCGGGGGTAAAGTCAGGGTCGCTCAGGTTGACGCCCATTTGAGGCCAATCGATGCCGGCAGTGCTGAAGGCCAATTCACGAATACTTGCCATCAAGTCCGGGATTTGCTCAACCGTGTAGCCAAGGCTCAGAGCGATATCGTAGAAGGTCTCGCCAGCGTCAATCCGGGCAGCCAATTCCAGCGGGTCAAGCCCTAAAATCTCAGCCATGGCGGCTTGCATCGCGTCTTGCATCACCGCGGCGTTTTGTCCGGGGACGTATCCCTCCGCGAATTTGTACTGCATGGTTTGCTGCATCTGAGCGGCAGTCCCGCCGGGAACCATTCCCGGTCCCATCTGGGATTGCATTGGGCTCGGCATGGCTTGATTGTTGCCGCCTGGTCCAAAACCTGCCGCGGGAGCGGCATAAACCGCGCTTACTGCTAATCCGGCCAATACTACCAGCCCAAGAGTGATCGATAAAATCTTTTTCATGGTAAATCTCCTTTACATTCTTTTTATTTGGGTTCGCTTGAATGAGTGAACCATGTTCTCAATATACGCCCCAAGTTTAAAGAAATTGAAAAGAAATTGAAAAGATTTTGATAAATTCAACTCGTTCGAGAAATATGTCCACCAACTGGCAATAGAGTACCAAATATGAGCGTTTTGTTATAGAAAAATAGTGAATGGCGCGGATTTCAAAGGATCAGCATCGCGTCGCCGAAGGAAAAGAAACGGTATTCCATCCTGACCGCTGTCTGATAGGCTTCCAGAACCCGCTCCCTGCCGGCGAAAGCGCTGATCATCATCAACAGGGTGCTTTTGGGCAGGTGAAAATTGGTGATCATGGCGTCCACCACCCGGAACTGGTAACCAGGCAGGATGAACAATTCGGTGGGACCCGTGAAAGCCCGCGCCCTGCGCGGGCTGCCCTCCTGAGCCGCGGCGCTTTCCAGTACCCTGGCGCTAGTGGTACCCACCGCGATCACCCTTCCGCCGGCGGCTTTTGCCCGCTCGATCGCGTCCACGGTCGCCGGGGAAATCTCAATCCATTCACTGTGGATTTTGTGCTGACGCGGATCGTCCTCATGCACTGGGGCAAAGGTATCCAGGCCCACATGCAGAGTCACTCCGGCGGTCTCCACCCCCATGGCGCTTACCTCGTCCAGCAAGCGTTGAGTAAAGTGCAGTCCGGCGGTTGGCGCGGCGGCGCTCCCCAGTCGATTGCCGTAAACGGTTTGATAACGTTCGCGGTCCTCCAGACGTTGATGAATATACGGTGGGAGCGGCATCTCACCGATCTGATCGAATTGGTCCTGAATCGGCGCGCTGAAACACAGCAGCCGGCGGGAGCCTTCCAACTCCCCCACCACTTCTCCGCTCATCCCGCCCTCAAACGTCACCCGCCTGCCGATCCTCATCCCCTTGCCGCCTACCAGACATTCCCAAATCAGCCCTTCCTCCTGACGCAAGAGGAGCACTTCCATCTTTCCGCCGGAATCCTTGTAGGCATGTAGGCGGGCGGGTATCACCCGGGTCTGGTTCAGTACCAGCAGGTCATTCGGGCGCAGGTAAGAAGGCAGATCTCTAAAAATCTGATGGGTAAGGTTCCCGGTAGCCCGGTCCAAAACCAACATCCGGCTGGAATCGCGCGGCTCGAGCGGGGTCTGGGCGATCCGCTCGCGGGGTAATTCGTAATCAAAATCACTGGTTCGCATGCCTGCCCGCCGGGAAACGCCCCGCCCTCACATCTTCCAAAAAATGATCAGCGACTTGAAAAAATGGTGATTCAGCCCCCAGGCTCATCGCGAGGTCGTGCCCAAGGTCAAAGCGCTGGAAACGGATGCCTGGATTGGAGAGCAGTGCCTCCGAAATCTCGTCATCCTGCAGGATACCTCCCCTGGCGGGGTTTGCCTGGGTCAACAACAATGGACAGTGAATTTCATCCAGGCTTAATTCAGGTGTATCCGCGAAAAACGCTTCCACCTCTCCGGCGGCGTGCCGATCCATCACCCGCGGATCGAGTTGATCGAGTTCCTCGGCGGTCAGTGGATCGATCCCTTTGCGCAACATCTGATCCAGACTCATTTCCGCCATCCGCCGGCGAATGGAAAAAAGTTTGGTGTTTCGCCGGTTGTTCATAATTTCGATGTGCTGTACAAGGCGGGCGCTTGTATCGCCGGTGACCACCCCAAGGCATTTATCCGGAAAAGCCGTGGCCAGATAAAGCCCCATGCTCCCACCCATCGAATGGCCTACCAGAAATGCCTTTTCACCGCAAAAGGCATTGAACACCGCCTGCGCGTCCTCAAAAAACGAGTTGGCGGAATACCCCTCAGTTCGCCAAAAGCTCTTGCCATGCCCGCTATGATCAAAAGCCACCAGATGGTAGCGCTCAATCCACTGGTCAATAAAAGGCATAAACGCCTGCCAGCGGTTGGTAAATCCGTGAAGCAGCAAAAGCGTTGGGCCATTCGCGGGGCCTTCGGCAACGTTAATCGCGCCGAATCCGGAATCAAAAAGAATTTCCGTTAACATGCTTATTTAAATAATTTTCCAATCAGGTTCAGCAGAATAGTTAATAAAATGGAGATGAGTATCGATGTAGCCAACGGAAAGTAAAAAGTGCCCCGTTCGCCTTCCATTTTAATGTCACCGGGCAGTCTGCCCAGCGGGAGATTCAATTTGTTAAGCAGGAGCACCACCAAACCGCCAAAAATCAGTAGTCCGCCAAGCCACAACATCGCCTTTCCAATAGCAGCCAGGTTCATTTCGCTCACAGCAATTTGGCTTGTCCGCCATCCCTGCCGTAAGGCAAACCTAAATGATCGTAGGCTCCGCGGGTGGCGACCCTGCCCTGGGGCGTGCGGTCTAAAAATCCAAGCTGTAAGAGATACGGCTCAACCACATCCATAATCGTGTCGCTCTCTTCGCTGATGGTAGCCGCGATGGTGTTAAGCCCAACCGGACCGCCATTAAACTTTTCGATAATGGCGCGCAACACCCGCCTGTCCACATCATCCAAACCCAGTGGATCCACCCGCAGCAAATCGAGAGCAGCGCTGGCGGTGTTGAGGGTAATCATTCCATCCCCGCGGACCTGGGCAAAATCCCGCACTCGGCGCAGCAGGCGCAGGGCAATCCGGGGGGTCCCGCGGGCTCGGCGGGCGACTTCCACCACGCCGCTCTCGTCGGTCTCCACCTTCAACATTCGCGCGGCGCGGGTAACAATGCTGCGCATGGCATCCTCACCGTAATAATCCATTCGATAAACCGCCCCAAAGCGGGCTCGCAACGGGGAGGTAACCAAAGCCAATCGAGTAGTGGCGCCCACCACCGTAAAACGGGGCAGCTTAAGCCGCACACTCTTGGCGCTGGGACCCTTGCCGATGATGATATCCAATGAAAAATCTTCCATGGCGGGGTAAAGCACTTCCTCCACCACCCGGCCGAGACGGTGAATCTCATCGATGAAAAGAATATCGCCCGCCCGCAGATTGGTAAGGATGGCGGCCAAATCACCTGCCCTTTCGATCGCGGGACCGCTGGTGGTTTTAATGTTCACCCCCATCTCGTTGGCCAGCACGTTGGCGAGTGTGGTTTTTCCCAGCCCGGGCGGTCCATAGAAGAGGACATGATCAAGGGCTTCAGCCCGCTGCCGGGCGGCACTGATCAAAATCTGCAGGTTCTCTTTTACCTGCTCCTGACCAATCAGGTCATCCAGTTTTTGGGGGCGTAAGGCAACATCCACCCGGTCGTCAGCTCGGGCGTGCGGGTCAAGTGGATGTTCAGTCTCATCAGTCATAATGTTAAATTATACCAGCGCCAACCCCAGCCCGTCAGGCGGATTGATAACAAAGCCCCCTCCTGCCCATCCCAATGACAGTGCTATTATTAATCCTCAACTTTTCTCCGAATTGGAGGAAGAATCAGTGGGGTTGCCTTACTAAATTTCAAACTGAGGAGAGATCGCTAAATAGTGAAAAGAGGGATGATAATAAATTTTCCTTGCTTGTTGTTTAATAAATTATTAAATAATACAATCATAGAGTGATCAATGAATTAATTTTGCCTCGAATTCATAATTCCCCGCCTTTAATAAACCCACGCATGCGTCCACCACATCGGAATCATACAAAACTCCACGATTCATTTCAATTTCCTCAAGTGCTTTATCAAGGCCTAATGCTGGGCGATAGGGGCGATGTGAGACCATAGCTTCCACTACATCAGCGACTGCTAAAACCCTGGCTTCTAAAAGGATCTCTTTCCCTCGAAGGCCTCGTGGGTACCCGGAACCGTCCATTCGTTCGTGGTGTTGATACACAGTCTCAGCGATAGGCCATGAAAAATCAATTTTCTTCAGGATATCGTACCCCGTCTTCGGATGGAGTTTAATAATCTTATATTCGAGATTGGTCAACTTGGTTGGTTTACTTAGAGTTTCTGCAGGAACAGAAATCTTGCCCAGATCGTGTATTTCACCAGCCATGCCCACTCCCTTGATTCTGTCCTTTGAAAATCCCATCTTTTCTGCTATTGAGCAGGCAAGTTTTGCCACCCGGCGTTGATGCCCAGCTGTATAGGGATCTCTCAATTCAACTGCTTGCCCTATAACCTGGATGATACTATCGAGCGTTTTCTGGAGTTTCTTTTGGCCAGCTATCAGTTTTTCATAAGCCTTTTCAAGTTCCACATTCGCTTGGTTCCGCAATTCTTTCTCACGAACCTCTTCCAGAGCGCGTTCAATGGCCAGCGGCAACCGTTCAGGCCGGTCCTTAATCACATAATCTACAGCGCCAGACTTGAGCAACTCAATAGCCGTTACTTCCCCGATGGAGCCAGAAACACAAATAAACGGTGTCTCCGGACAAATCTTGTTTCTTATGCGCAGCGCGCTAAAAGCATCAAAACCTGGAACCGTGAAGTCAGCCAAGATAATATCGTAAAGATTGGAGCGAATAGAGGAATTAAACTCTTCTTCAGTTTCAACCCGCGCTATGGATAAAGTGTAACCGGCTTCAATCAATTGCTCTTTGGTAAGATCAAAATCTCTTGGGGAGTCTTCCAAGGCAAGGATTTTCAGATTTTTGTCTCGGTTGATGTTATATGCTGTCATCGCTTAATCAATTTTCGGAAATTCATTCAGTAATGCCCAAAAAATCCCGATGTTTTTTACGGCGTCCATAAACGCCTTGAAATCGACGGGTTTGACCACGTAAGCATTTACACCAAGTGCATAACACTTCTTCAGATCGGGTTCCTCGCGTGATGAAGTTAGCATGACCACCGGAAGCATCTTGAGTCTCTCATCAGCCCGAATAACCTCGAGGACTTCAATGCCGTTTATTCGGGGCATCTTGATGTCGAGTAGCAGCACAGCTGGAAGGCCTTTGTTGCGCTCTTTATATTGCCCTTCGCAGCGCAGGTATTCCAACGCTTCCACGCCGTCCCTCACCACCTTCACATGGTTAGCCAGATTATACTCGGACAGGGCTTCGAGGGTCAATTCCACATCCTTGGGGTCGTCTTCTGCCAGTAAGATAGTTTTTAAGTTAATCATGATGTGTCTCCTTTTCAATTAATTTCATAGGGTATCGTAAAATAAAACGTCGCGCCTTTATCCGTTTGCGCTGAAGCCCAGACCCGGCCCCCATGCTTGTGAATGATCTGCTGCACATTGGCAAGCCCGATACCGGTGCCTTCAAATTTTTCTGAGGAATGCAGTCTCTGAAATACACCAAACAGCTTATGCGCATACTGCATATCAAAACCTGCTCCGTTATCCCTTACGAAAAACACCCAGTGGTCTGCTTCTCTTGTGAATCCGATCTCAATTTCTGCTTCCTCTTTATCCCGCGAATATTTAACCGCGTTATCCAGTAAATTTAACCAGACCTGTTTAAGGAGGGAATAATCGCCTCTTACTCGGGGTAGTGTTTCAATCATCCAGGAAATTTTTCTATCCGCTATATCTGTCTTAAGTACTTCAATTACTTCTTGAATAATGACATTCATATCCATGTCGGCCAATCGAAGTTCTTGCCTGCCGGTTCTTGAGAACTGGAGCAGGTCATCGATGAGGTCACCCATCTGCTTCACCGAAGCAGTAACCTCAGCCAAATAGTGTCTGGCTTTTTCCGGCAGAGACTTTGGGAACTGACTGTTTAACAAGTTAACATAACCGTTGATATGACGGAGTGGCGCCCGCAGGTCATGAGAAACAGAATATGAAAAGGCTTCAAGTTCCTTGTTGGAGGATTCAAGCTGAGCGGTACGCAAGCGAACCTTCTGCTCGAGCGCGATGTTCATATGTTCCAATTCATCGAGCATACGCTTTTTTTCCGTTATGTCGCGGCTAACGGTAGCCCAACCAACAATTGTGCCTTTAGGGTCATGAACCCTGAACAAGTAGTAGTACATCCAAATCGGCTCGCCCGTAATAAAGTGCCGTAAGCGAATCTCAACATCACCATGCCCCTCTCGTAAAACACGGGGGAAGAACTCTTCTTCAATAAAACTCTGGTCTTCCGGGAAGAAGTAATCCTGAACTTTAACCCGGCAGGCAGCTGTCAAATCCTCAAGCCCAACTATCTGTTGTCCAGCGGGGTTCACATAGGTTGGATTCAATTCAAGATCGCACATACCGATAAATTCGCTGCTACTTTCAGCTAACAGGTAGAACTTCCTTCTTTCAGTCTCGATAATTCTGCGCTCGGTTACATCCATGGCCATACTGATTACCAGGCGACGCCCATCGAGGAGTTGTCCGATCACTGCTGAACTGAAATCCCAGATTCGTTGTTCGCCGGAACTGGTAGTGATTGTGTATTCGCCCTCCTCCTTGGGTCCATCCAGCGTATACAAATGATCTATTTCTTCTCGAACGAAATCCATTTGATTGCCATACGCTTTACGGGTCCAGTCGGAAATCGTTGGAATATCGCTGTGCTCGTAACCGGTTAATTGAGTCCAGGGGGTATTAATAGTGATCACATGACCACCTTCGGCGTGTATCATGATCGGGATAGGCGCACTGATTACCGCACGTCGAAAGCGTTCCTCGCTTTCGCGCAGGGTATTCTCTATCCGCTTGCGTTCAGTAATATCCTGGGCTGCCCCCCAAAGGCCAATCGTGCTGCCATCCGAATCTCTGGTGGCCTCTCCCCGCACCCACATCCATCCATTATTACCATCCTCTTTCACTGTTTCCAGTTCAAGCTCATAAGGAATTCCGGTTTCCCTTGTGTTGGCAAGAGAAGCTGACAATTTTTCCCAACTTGCAGGGGTAAACAATTTCATATGCTCAGTATAGGGAGGGGGAGGAAGAGTGGGATCGAAACCATACATATGATAAAGTTCCTCTGTCCAAATCACCTGGTTCGTTTCCAAATCCAATCGCCAGCTGCCTAAATGGGCAATTTGCTGTGAGATTCTAAGAAATCTCTCGCTTTCGCGCAGATCATTCTCTACCTGCTTGCGATCGCTGATATCCGAAATAATGCCATGCCAGAGGGTGCCGCCGTCCTCCATCCTTTCCGGATGAGCTTGCGACCAACGCCAGCGTAATCCCTGTTCTGGCAAAATGACTCTGAATTCGCAATAGAACTCCTTTAAAGTGTTGGCAGATTCAAATATCAATCTTGAGACCCGATCCGCATCATCCGGGTGCAAGCGTCCGAAGACCGGTGTTGCATCATCCATGACCTGTTCAGGGGTTACTTCATAGATAGAGTACATCCCCGGGCTCGAATAAGGAAATGCTGATCGTCCATCAGGGTAAAGCCGATATTGGTAGATCACTCCCGGTACCAGGCGAGCCAATTTGGTGAGTAATTCATAGGTCTGAGCCTGTTTTTTTTCTGCCTGTTTGCGTTCAGTTATGTCATCTAAGGTGTTTAGGAAAAATTTCTCACTCCCAATTTCTATCAGATCTGAATTTATTGAAAAAAGGCGTTTTTCACCAGATTTTATGTTCAATTCGAGTTCGAGATTTCGCACGAATCCATTTTTTTGTAACTCAATATAGAGGCGTTGCCGGTCTTCGATATCCGGGTTGATGCCTAAATCAAGGGAGGTTTTTCCAATTGTTTCCTCATTCGAAAATCCAAAAATTCGTTCAAAAGAGTCATTTGCGTTTAAAATCAGGCCATCTGGAAGGCTCGAAAGCGTAACCGCATAAGGGGCCTTTTCAAACAAAGTTAAAAATTTCTGCTCGCTTTCCTTTAAAGCTTTTTCTGATTGAATTCGGTCCGAGATATCAAATCCCACCCCAACCAGGTGTTTATAGCCATCTATTTTGGTCGTTACGCCAGTAAAGAAGTAAGGTATCGAGGTTCCATCTTTTGCCACAAAATGTGCTTCCACTTCAGATGAGCCAATCTCAAAAACTTCCCGGATCCGCTCTCTCAGAAGTTCTTTCTCAGCTCCTACAAAAAAATCAAGGGGGCTCATTTTCCCAATTTCTTCCGGGCTGTATCCCGTTACAGTTTCAAAGTTCTTATTCCAGCGCACAAATTTCAAGTTTTCATCGTAGCAATAAAAAACTCCTGGAAGGCTATCAATTACAGCCTTGGAAAAATCACGTTCCACACGCAATGCGGATTCTGATTTTTTCCGATCGGAAATATCCACGCAAAACTCTACACAGGTGTTACCTTCCAGAGCGCTGCCAGCAAAGATTAACCACTTTCGGGTACCATCCTTACGAATGTACTCTTTTTCATACGGTCCAACCCGGCCGGTTACTTGAAATTTACTGATTTCTGCAAGACTTATTTCATGGTATTCCAGCGGAGTTAATTTTTGCCAGGTCAATTCCCTTGCTTCAACGTCTTTCTGACTGTAACCCATCATTTTCAGGAATGTGTCGTTCGCTGCTGTCATCAATCCCGTTGTCAGATCCCAAAACATTACCCCAACCGTTTCAGTCTCTAAAACCTTGCTTAACTTTTCGTTACTTTCCTGTAGTGTTTTTTCAAGTTGTTTACGCTGGGTAATATCAAGTATGGTTGTTATAAAATAAGGCTGGGTACCTCGAAGACCAGGTTGTAATGATACGCTTACATCAGCCCAGATATGGGATCCATCTTTACAAATATATCTCTTTTCAAAACGGGTTGAAATTTTCTGACCCTTCAGCAAAGGTTCCAATTGTTCGTTTACTGCCGATATTTCTTCCTGAGGTGTTATTTCTTGCCATTTTTTGTTTTGCAGTTCATCCTGGGAATAACCCAACATATCACAAAATGTTTGGTTTACGTAAATTTCACCCGATAGCTTTGTGATAGATTTACCAACATTCGCGGATTCAAATACGGATTTGAATTTTTCTTCAACTTGCATACGATCGGTAATATCGATCATTGTATTGATTTCGCAAGGCTCGCCTCCTAATTCAATACACTCAGAAGAAAAAAGGAATTTAAGCGGTTCGCCAGATTTATTACTGAGGATTAATTCGATATTTTTTACTGAACCTCGCAATTTACGTTGATCTTGAATTGTTTGCTGAGTAATAGAATCCGTAATTGCAAGGTCCAAGGCGGTTTTCCCGATTGCCTCATCAACTGAAAATCCGAAGAGCCTACACCAGGTTTCATTTACCTCAATGAGTTTTTCAGTTTTCTGACTGGTTATTGTCAAGGCCGCGGGACTGGAGCGAAATGCTTTCGTAAAACGATTTTCGCTCTCAAGGATATTTTTATTAAGTTCGAGCTGCTCAAGTTTCTGAAATGTCGTCTCACTGATCAGCTGGGTCATGTTAAGTAAAAAATCCATGACATTCAAGGCTTTTTCTTTTGAGACCACAGGAACTTTTCCTAATGCCTCAAGGTATTTCTCTTCATTAAAACCATTCTCGCGCGCCTGCCTGATAAAGAAATCACGGTCAGGTTCATCAAAAAAGAATTGTCCGGAAAACAGATTGGCAATATGTTCGCCATTAATTACAACTGGCACCGCCACATCAATCAGGCCATTTAAACATCTATAAAAATGATGTTTTTCGCCTGCTTCCATTTTCCCCGCTAATATTGTGTCGCTGATCTTGCATCTTTTTGAAGTCTCGGGGTTGATACGATGAAAATCAGTACAAATTTCTCTCCAGCCTGATTGAGAGAGGACATTTCCCTCAAGATCGAGAATCGCGGTCACGAATCCTGTGGATTTGTTGAAACCTTCAAGCAGCGAGTCCACTTTTTTGAAATCAATTATTTCTCGAATATTACTCTTCATTAATTTCATCGCACCTCTCTGTCAACTTTGGCGAAATAATTACCAGTAACATTTTGGGCACTTACTCAACTTTTTAATCAGCGGTGTTAATTTCCAATCAAACACTTATGGATGTTGCAATCTTGGCAAAAATCGGAAGTAAATGAAAAGATGGCTCAAATGGGAAGTCATACGATAAATCATGCTATTTTTGTATACTGATACAAACGAAATAAAATCAGAACCATTCATCTCCCTCCAAAATTTTTTCTTCAGCGCTTTTTCGCTATAAAAAGAGAAAAAAGCATTCCAATAGTTAACAAAGCCAAAAACCACAATCATCGGTAACCGCGAAGTTAAGCTTTGATTATGGAATTTCAGCGGGAATTTCATTCTTCACTCTTGCTTTTGCTGTTGGTAACCAGAAAGAAAATTCTTTCTGGTTCAGGGTTTCCTGGCTCAATTTTTACGGTATAAGCTCATTCTGAGGAAAATTTCGCGAAAGTATCCAAAGCCACATGCCAGGGAGCAGGTTTTTCGAGGGAAAAAGGCTTCATGGCTGGTCAATCTTCTTCCCATTTGAACAGTTCATGTTCGGGTTAGATTTCATGTTGATCATCTTCTAAATTATTCATGATCCATTAACCTCAGCTGAATAAAACCAAAATGATAGACAAGATTATTATTGTGGTATCAAACTTTTAGTGCAACAAGTTTATTAAAAACCTCGTTTGGTTTATAGAAGTTCAAAACCTTACGCGGTCGATCATTTAGTTTGTGCTCAACTCTCTTAATTTCTTCTACTGAT
>Ga0074197_1000171_pt1 | contig 95837 bp, 95 predicted proteins | sample EPASupsiteSAE305_FD_64526 | JGI IMG/M metagenome (GOLD analysis project Ga0074197, IMG submission 64526) | Bioremediated contaminated groundwater microbial communities from EPA Superfund site, New Mexico - SAE3-05 reassembly with SPADES | ecosystem: Environmental > Aquatic > Deep subsurface >... | reverse complement strand
CCAGGTCTCCGCCCGGGACACCAACCAGAGCACCGCCCGACGCTGGATCCACAACGTCGGCCAGTCCATCTCCCTCTTCGTCCAGGGCGTCAAGGACAAGACCGCCATCAAGCTCTATGCCGCTAGGGGGAAGGTGGATATTCAGGCTCAGGATGGACCAATGGCTGTTACCGGCCAGAAGCGAGTGGTGCTTACCGCGTGCAAGAACGTGCAATTGTGGAATGCCAAGAAAGAAATTCTCGTCACCTCCGGTGGTGGCTACATCCGCATCGCCAACGGCAACATTGATATCCATTGCCCTGGCACCGTTTTGGTCAAGGGGGCCGCCCATGACTGGAGCGGTCCGAGCAGCATGAATCCGCCTTTACCCAAGTTCAATCAGGGCGACTTTGACCGTGCCTTCCGTCTGCTCAATCCCCTGGATGGACAGCCGGTTGCCAATGCCCGCTTCCGCATCACTCGCGGGGATGGGAGTGTGGTCGAGGGGCGCACCGATGCCGAAGGCAAGACGCCTTTGGTGGAAACCGACACCCTTGAGCAACTCAAGATCGAGTACTTCGATTCGCCTACTCAAGGTGGTGGGTGAGATGCCAACGATTTCTCGATTTTCTTTGCCACCGGCCAACCTACGGCATAAGTCATGACTAGCAATACCTCAAATGATGTCTTGATCGTGGACGGCGATACGTCGAGCCTGAAAAAAGGTTGGTCTCCCCACGATCTTTTTAGTCGGCTTCCCCTGCCCGGTGTCTATATCTTCGTCCATGGCGTCAATTCGGATGGGGAGTGGTTCGAGCAGGCCGAAGAGGGGCTGTGCAAAGGGCTGAATGACCGCCTCAGGCGCCAGGATGGACACATGGCCGTCTGTAGCGCCGGGCAACTGGCCCCGGCCACCTATCTTCCCGAGCTCACCGATGACGGCTTCATCGACCGCAAGTTCGACCACGAAACCTTCATCAAGGAAGCCAACTATTCCCCGGTAATTCGCTTCCGCTGGGGCTACAAGGCCGATGATGAAGCCCTCAAGGAATATGGCGACAAGATCTGGCTCAACGAACTCCATGCCTGGGGCGGTGGTCCCTTTGCCAACGGTTGCACCAACCTGCCTGATGCCTGGGGCGAGGGGCTCAACCCCAGGCTCTTCCTCTGGCTTTCTGCCCAGCACCTCAACAGCACTTCGGGCCGCCGCGTCTACCACTGCCCGCCCCGCTCCTACTACGCTCACGCCGCCCATCGGCTCGCCCGGCTGGTGCAGCGCATCCGGGAGAAGCAGAAAGACATTCCCATCACCATCGTCTGTCATAGCCAGGGCAACATCATCGGCATGGCCGCCGCCTTCATCGGCGACACCCTGGATGCGGATGCCGTGGCCGACCGCTATGTGCTGGCCAATCCGCCCTACAGCCTGGTGCCCGACAACTTCATGGAAAGCTGGAGCCAGCGCGGTGACGGCGGCCGCCAGACCGGCGGCGCCCGTAGCGAAACACTGAAGGCCCTGGTGGAACTCATTCAAGCCAGGGCGGGCAAGGGGCAGCCCGCCGACCCGGTCAACGAGCGAATGGCCAACCGCAGCCCGAAAGATGGGAGTTCCCCTTTTGTCTACGACCCCGCAGCGGAAAAGGACGGTCCAGGCCGCATCACTCTCTACTTCAACCCCCACGACCAGCTCATCTCGGTCAAGACCATCCAGGGCATCGGCTGGATGGGGCTCGATGACGAGCAATTGAAAATGGTGGACCCTAGCGGCAAGACTTTTTTCCAGCGCGTCTTCGCCGAAGGCAAGACGGTGGGTGAGGCCGGCAGCTACGACTTCTGGAAGGAAAACGCCCGGGGCAGCAAGACGCCCGGCAGCGGAAGCTTCTTCCATCCCCCGTCACCGGCTGCCAAATACGTCCTCAAGAATGCCCTGGAGCCCGGCGAAAACTGGTTCGTCAAACTGCTGAGCCTGATCACCGCCCCTATCTGGTGGTTGGGCACTGCCGCCGCCCGCACCCCGGTCAATGCCGATCCCCCAGAAAACTGGATCACCCCCCTCAACGCCCCGCCGCTACCGGAACCCTTCCAGCCCCGCAGCATGCGCTACGGTGAGGAAGGCGACTTCGACCAGGGCGCTGATCCGGACCGGGATGCCCTGAACAAAGAAAATCCGCAAGACGGAACCGACCCCCTCAATGCCAAGGGAAAAGGGGATCGGGATACCCAGGCTGCCCTGCGCTACCAGTACCGGGCCGAATTGCGCCTCTCCGCCCGCCGGGCCGGCAAGGCCGGAGAAGATGGTGCCGTCCCGGGAGACCCGGGTGGGCCGGAAGCAGACGAAACATGGAACGCCTGGGCAAAGAAAGAGCAGATGGAACTGCTCAACGGCGCTGACGAGAACAACTCGGTTGACCACGGCACCATCATGACCAATCCGGCCCATGCCCAAAAGGCTTTGGCTTGGGACGTGGCCATCGGCATGGCCAAGCTCTCGGATGAGGACTGGCTGACCTTCCGCAAGGTGGCTGATTGGCGGTTGATGAGTCTCAAGAATGATCCTGATGATTTTCGTTTGTATTTTGAAAAAGGCAAATTGAACGACGAATATCCACACGATATTCCGCGTTATAGGGCCGAAGGAATGCCGCCCAAGATCAAGAACGAGCGGACCTGGGCGATGAAGGGAGAGCGGCATGACGCTTAAGCGAGTGGCGATCGGTGTTGCTCTGGCCCTGCTTGGCTGGATTGTGCTGTGTCTGACCTACGGCTACTGGCTGGGCCACCAAGGGGAACTGCAATCAATGGAATTAGGAGACGCACTCATGCGTATCGTGAAATGGCCCACCCTGCTGGTGTTATGGGGCCTGTTGGTGATTGGTGCCCATGGCTTTAGCGCCCAGGCCGAGGCTGTGGAATCGGACAAGGCGATGGGATTGAAGACGGAAGCGGAGCAAGCCCAACAAATCGTGGCAGACAAGAAAGCCCGTTTCGCCGCCCAAGTGATAGCTGTGCAGTGGGTAGGGACGGTGGTGTGGCGAGACTATCCGACCCAGTGGAACCTCTACCGCCTGATGGGACTGGCCGAGCCCAACCCGGACGATAAGGAAGCCAAGACCGACCCTGACTATCAGGGCGTCAAGGCGATTCGCGCGATTGCCGATGGCGGCAAAGGTTCGAGTTTTGGAGGGGATTATTTAGAGCGCCATTTGGCCGAAATGCTACTTCCTCATCGGATTCCTTATTTCACGGTCAAGAACGGCTTCTACAGCGATGCCAAGGGGAGCAATCGGCCGAAATGGACTGATGTGCGTGTAGAGTTTTCCGGGCCGGGTCGGCTTATGCGTGAGTCGGATAGCGTTGGGGGCTCTCCGATTTCCTTGCCAGAAGAAACAGCAAAAAAATTTGGTTGGGCAGAAGGCATGCTTATGACAAAAGAGCGCTACCTGCACTCAGATTCTGCTGAGCAGATGCGGGGTATTGTGGAAAACCAGATCATGAGCATCTCCGGTTCCTATCGCTCAGAGAACAACCCGGAACACAAACTCACCGAAATCGTTGTCCGCCAGGGCGGCCCCTCCATGCCCTTCCGTTCCCTGGCCGCAGCCCTGGATTGGCTCGAGACCCACCCGGACAAGACCGCTTGGGTCATGGCCATGGACGCACCAGGCTATCCCAAGACCCGGCAGGCCAACGAGAACAGTGTCCTGATCGTCCTCGCCCATCCGGACTACGACACCCTGCGCCAGCCCCTGGCCTGGATTCACCGGGTACAGAACGAAGTGGTGAAGAACCAGCAGCACAGGGAGGGCCACCCGACCCAGCGTCGGGCCTGGGAGACGGCCCTGGCCGGCGCCCTGGCCTCGGGGGAGGTCAAGCCCGAGCAGGTGGGCCGTATCTTCCACGACAGCCAGCTACGCAACGACACCGGCAAGGCCCGTACCAGGCGCCTGATGCCGGCGCTGCAGACTCTCTTCCCGGGAGCCGAACTGGAGCGGGACCTGTTCGACGTCCAAAGCCTGTTCGGCGACTGCGGCGCCGCCACCGGCGCCCTGCATTTGGCTTTGGCCGTGGCCCACGTCCAGGCAGCTGGCACTCCAGCCCTGGCGGTTTCGGCGGCGGAAGACGACACCGCCCTGGCGGTGCTGGTAACCCCGCCGGCAGAGCGTCAGCCCCGGGACGAAAGCAAGCCCTGGTTCCGCGCCCGCAGCGCCGCCTGGGCCTACTGGCCCTGGTGGGCGCCGGAACGGAAGGGCAAGTAAACCATGGAACGTTCGTCCGCCCTGCTGTTGATCTTTGGTGCCCTGACGCTATGCGCGGTGGCGCTGTCCGGCTGTACGTCGGCGCCCCAGGCGGCTCCCTTCAGTCCCGAGGAGCAGGCGGCACGCAAGGCCCGCTTTGCTGCCCAAGTGGTGGCAGTGCAGTGGGTGGGGCCGGTGGTGTGGCGGGACTATCCGACGCAATGGAATCTCTATCGTTTGATGGGGTTGGCCGAACCCAATCCTGACGATAAAGAGGCCAAGACTGATCCAGACTATCAGGGCATCAAGGCGATTCGGGCGATTGCATCTAATACAAAGGCAGGAGATGCAAGTTTCGATGGTTATATCGAGTCTCATCTATCTGAAATGTTACTCCCCCATCGGATTCCCTATTTCACAGTCAAGAACGGTTTCTATAGCGATGCTAAGGGGAGTAACCGGCCGAAATGGACCGATGTCCATGTGGAGTTTTCCGGGCCGGATCGTCGAATGCTTAATCAGGGAGATGCAACAGCTCCCATTTCCTTGCCTAAAGAGACGGCCAGGGAGTTCGGTTGGCCCGATGGTACTCTCATGACCAAGGAGCGCTATTTGGTATCCACGCCATCTGAGCAGATGCGGGGCATCGTGCTTGACCAAATCATGAGCATTTCCTCTTCGGATATGCCGAAGAACAACCCTGAGCACAAGCTTACTGAAGTCTCCGTCCGCCAAGGCGGCCCCTCCATGCCCTTCCGTTCCCTGGCAGCTGCCCTGGACTGGCTGGAGAGCCACCCAGACAAGACCGCCTGGGTCATGGCCATGGATGCACCAGGCTATCCCAAGACCCGGCAGGCCAACGAGAACAGCGTCCTGATCGTCCTCGCCCATCCGGACTACGACACCCTGCGCCAGCCCCTGGCCTGGATTCACCGGGTACAGAACGAAGTGGTGAAGAACCCGCAGCACAGGGAGGGCTACCCGACCCTGCGTCGGGCCTGGGAGACGGCCCTGGCCGGCGCCCTGGCCTCGGGGGAGGTCAAGCCCGAGCAGGTGGGCCGTATCTTCCACGATAGCCAGCTACGCAACGACACCGGCAAGGCCCGTACTCGGCGCCTGATGCCGGCGCTGCAGACTCTCTTCCCGGGAGCCGAACTGGAGCGGGACCTGTTCGACGTCCAAAGCCTGTTCGGCGACTGCGGCGCAGCCACCGGCGCCCTGCACCTGGCCCTGGCCGTGGCTCACGTCCAGGCAGCTGGCACCCCGGCCCTGGCAGTTTCTGCCGCGGAAGACGACACAGCCCTGGCGGTGCTGGTAACCCCGCCGGCAGAGCGCCAGCCCCGGGACGAAAGCAAGCCCTGGTTCCGCGCCCGCAGCGCCGCCTGGGCCTACTGGCCCTGGTGGGCGCCACTGCGAGGCCAGAAATGAGTGCTGAACCGAGGAATGTGAACCTGTGCTAGCTCTGCTCAAGCGTTCTACCCTTTTTGTTGCCCTCGTCATCGTTTGGGCCCTGCTACTCTGGTTTTTTGTCCGTCTGGAGTTGCCGGCCCATTCGTTTCCGGTATTGCTGGCTTTGCATCTGCTCCCGCCGTGCCTGGCGTATGGTCTTGGCTGGTATGTGCTGGTTGGGCGAAAGAAGCGCCAGGAAAAGGAGGCCCTGCAGCGGGCGAAGGTCGAGCGGGAGGAACAGGCGCGACAGGAGCAACTGGCCCGTGCACGCCACATTGAGGAACTTGCCCGTCGCCGTGTCGGGGCCGATTGCCTCGCCGTTGCCATCAGCGGTTGGTTGGAACGGGGTGGGGCAGGGGCGGTAAGTCCCGGTGCTGACGGTGTGACTGTTCTGGTTTTGGATGGTGAGCCAGAGTTTCCCGACGACGATGGTTTGGGAGAAGCGCCCCAGGCAGGACGGCATTTGGCTCCCTATCTTGTTGAAGCGATGCAAGCCCTTTATTCATCCTGCCCCGGCGCGATGGCCTTTCCCGTTCTGGTGCAGGGGCCGGCTGAATTGGCTGCGGATGATTGTTGTGCCTTGGTGCGCGAGGCCCTGCTGCAACTGGGATCCTCAGAGTTTGGCGATGTCGTCATCCAGAGTAACGATGCCGGCCTCGGTCGTCAGGGGAGTCCTGCCTCTCCGGGCTGCCGGACTCCTGCTCCCCGGGTATTCGCGATGCCGGCTGGAGGAGGCGCCCTTGCCGATATCCTGATCCAGCAGTTCGAACAGGAACCGGAGTTGCCAGGCCTGGTGGTGCTGGCTTTTGATTCTCCCTGGTGCCGTTGGGCCAGTCGGGAAGAGGATGATGAGTTGTCAGCAGCGGAGCGGGAGCTGCGGCAGTGGCATGGTGCTCCGGCCCAGGGGGTGGTCGCCATGGCGGTTGGAAATCCGCGCCTGTCGGTGTTGCTGGCGGTGGTGGAGGAGAGTTTGCCAAGGAACGGTTTGCTTGAGGATAGTTACACCACCTACTGGGAACGAGGCATTGAGTTGAGTCCCATCCTGATGCCCTTGGCCTGCCTCCCTGCCGAGGCGAGAAAGGGCTTGAGCAATGGCGTTCCCTTGGCAACGCTGCATCGTTCCCACGGTGACGACTATCGGGGAAAGCCGGGAAGGTCCAATGAATTGGGTAACGCTTTCCGTTTGTCCATGGAGCGGGCCATGGTCAATGCTGGTCTTTTGCCTTGGCCTTACGGGGTTGTATCGGCAGACCCATCAGAAAAGACAGACGTAGTGCCTGAGTGTGATTGGCTGGTACATAACGCCGGCGGCATCGACTGCTCCGGCCCCCGTCTGGCGGCAGTAGGACTGGCCTTGCACTGCTTCGACATCAACCTGAATCCCATTGATGAAGCCACCAATTTCCCGGCCAAGGTGGGCGACCTGGGCCGGGCCTTACCTCTGGCGCTATTGGCCCAGGCCGTCAACAAAACCGCTGCGAGCGGAACCCCCACATGCTGGGTTCAGTTTGATGGTGAGAGCCGTTTTGATCTGGGTTTCATCGTTCCATTTTCTGCTCCGGAAATACCCCCTCAGGAGGCTGCAGCATGAAAAGCGTAATTCGTCTGGGCGATCCCACCAGCCATGGTGGCGTTGTGGTTAGCGCCGCCGGCAACTACACCATCATGGGCAAGGGCGTGGCTCGGGTTGGTGATCAGGTGACCTGCCCAATCGACGGGCATCCCATGGCCGTCATCGTGGAGGGAGATCCCACCTGGATCATCGATGGCCGGGCTGTGGCCTTGGATGGCCATAAGACCAGTTGTGGTGCCAGCCTCATTTCCACCCTGCCGAATCTGGGCCGGGGCTGATTTTTGTTCTTGCAGAACGTTGGAAATACCAAGGGAGATCCCAATATGACCCAGGAAACGGCTTTGGAGGCCCTGCTTGCCCCCATCCCCGGTGATCAGCCAGGAGGGGAGGATTTGTCTTATGGCAGTGAGTTTGATGCCATTCGTGACGCCCGTCGGGCCGATGATCCCAATTTGGCCCAAGGCGAATGGGAAACGGAAGTCAAGACGGCCAACTGGCCTAAGGTACGGGAGCTTTGCGAATCCTTGCTCAAGAACCGGAGCAAGGATCTTCAACTGGCCTGTTGGTATACGGAAGCCATGGCCCAGATCAACGGCTTCCGCGGCTTGCATTGGGGATTGCGCGTACTAAACAGCATGGTTACCGACTTCTGGGAGGTCTGCCATCCAGCCTTGGAGGCTGGCGATCTTGACGAACGGGCAGGCAAGATTGAATGGTTGAGTGTTCAATTACCCCTGGTGGTTCGCAGCATTCCCATGACCAGTCGTGAAAGTGGCGGCTATTCATGGTTACGCTGGGAGGAGTCCCGGGAGGTTGCCAATCTTGGGCTTAAGGATGGGGATGCCATGGCCAAGGCGATTGCCGAGGGCCGGCTTTCCGGAGAGGCCTTCGACAAGGCGGTGGTGGCATCCGGTCGCGCCTACTATGAGAAGCTCAATGCTGAGATTGCCGATGCGGTAGCGTCTTTGGCAGAACTGGAGTCGGGAGTCGATCGCGCTTTCGGCCATGATGCACCAGGCCTCAAGGATTTACGGGATGCCTTGCGTGTATGTGCGGATCTTGCTGAACGTCTGCTTAAATCCCTTGGCGGTGGCTTATCTGTCGTAACGGATACTGCGGTGGACGATGTGGTTCCTTCGGGGGCGGATGGAAATCCTGCAGCTTCCGCCGATGAAGAGGCTTATGGCGGAGAATCCCCCGTTTTCGTCATGCAGTCCGAAACGACTCCTTCTCCGACTTCACGTGTTGCCGGCGGGCCTGTACCAAATAGGGCGGAGGCCATCCGTCAGTTGCGTCTGGTAGCGGAATTTTTCCGTCGCACCGAACCCCATAGTCCAGTAGCCCCTTTGGTTGAACGAGCTGCCAAGTGGGCCGAGATGCCATTGGAGCAATGGCTGGCTCATGTCATCAAGGATGATTCCACCCTTGGCCGGCTGCGGGATCTGTTGGATTTTTCCGAAACCGAATGAGCGTGGATGTGGTGGCTGGCGTGAGTGAAGGACAGGCAGTGCAGCTACTTTGCTCTATCGTGGCCGGTTTTGTATTCGTTTCAGATGGAACTGTCGAGACAGTTTGCCGTGGGCCCAGTCAGGCAAGTGTACAAATGACCATGGATGTCGGCTCCCCTTTTGGGGTGCAGGGGAGTTCCTGATGCATTGTTCCCGCCGACAGTTTTTTGGAGTGATCGCTGCGGTGCCGTGGCTTGGGAGTTGTGGGAGCCAGGAGGCCTCGCCGCTGTCGTCGCGCTGGGAAAAACTGCCGCTCCGTCCTGTTGCAAATAGTGATCTGTTGCTGCTGAGCGATCCTAGAGCTTTGGCAGCTCGGGGAGAGCAAGGTGGAGGTGGTAAAGAAGCTGTTCTGGAAATTCGCGGCAAAATTTTCGGCGGGAGCGGCGGGAATTTTAGTGGGACATCGCTGGTAGGAATACGTTTTGTTGATTGTCTTTTTGATGCTTTCCAGGGGGTGGATAACGACCTTGAGAACGTTGTATTTGACAACTGCCGGTTTCGGGCCGCGACCCTGAATGGATCACACTGGATCAACGTTACCTTTCAACAATGCGAAATGCTCGGCCATTTTTGTCTGGAAGGGGCCTTCGGCAATGTGAGATTTGAGTCCTGCCGATTCAGTGGCTTTCCGGGGGAAGAGGGGGGTGATTGGTCGGAGCATTTTGGATATGCCGCAGTACGAACGGGCATAACCAGCTTTTCCCACTGCGATATTCGTTATCTCAGTTCGGGGGGAGCCACAGGCCTTCAATTGTTGGATTGCGATGTTCAGGAGTTCAGGGCGGAGTGCCACAGTCGGGGAGGGACATTGCATCTGGAGAATTGCCGGGCTCCTGCAGGCCGTATGGATTTTTGCGACGGAGTGAGCTCATTCACTAGCGTCTCGCTGGTAAATTCCCGTATAGCCAAACTGCAGTTGGGATCGGTTCGGATTGCCGATTTTGCGGCCAGCCATTGCCTTCTGGATGTTGAATTGGGTGGGGTGCGAGGCTGGGTTGGTGAAGCAGCCGTGAGGCACACGGCTTTTGCCGGTCGCGGCTTTAGGTGCCCGGCATCCAGTATCGATTCCCTCCTCTTTGAAGACTGCGTCTTTGCATCCGGTAGCAGCTTGCAACTCTTTGGGAAGGCCAGCCGCTTTGTCAAACCCGGAGATCAACTGGTTTTGTGGGGGCGTGGAGGCAGCTTGGTACTTAGGCGTACGTCAGTTGCCAAGGCCAGATTGACCCACCTGCAGATAGGCGTACTGATCGTGGCCGAGTCGTCCCTGAGCGATGCTGACCTTTCTTGGAGTCGTATCGGCACGGTGAGACTTCAAGATGTCGCTTTAAATGGGATTCTTGATTTAACAGAGACGACCATTTGTCGCCTGGAAAGCAGCGGCGTAAGCAATTCGGCCCAGATGGTTGGCCGCCTGACCGCCAGTGTCAATGCTCCGGAACCGGATGTTGATGTGTTTCCCAACTTGGTACGGAGCGTACCGTGGGCAGATGCTTCTAAGCGAATGCCAAAAAAGAAGCCAAGGCACCGTGACTGACGAGGTGTCAGTGTGGCTGAAATATATTCCTATAAGGCTGAATGGAGGGGCGAATGAATGGGCTTCTGGTATTTGGTTTGATCACAATGATCATCAGTATAGGTGGGATTCTCAATGCATTTTCGGCAGAGGCTGCGGGCGGCTTTTCCCTTGGCAGCAAAATTGGTCCGATTGGTGTGCAGGGAGAGTGGGGGCTGATTCTATCGGCCATCCTTTTCTTTATTGGTGGCGCCGCCTTCTTCAGTGGCTTGTTCTTTAAGGGACGACCAGACTGGGAACCGAATGATTCGGAGTTCTGAAAGCGGCTACCAAATCGGTAGGGTCGGCACAGCGGCTACAGAGAAGTGGCTATAGGCTGAAAATAACGATGGGGACCGAAGTCCCCACCGGCTTTTCTTTGGTAACAAGGCTCAAGCAGCCTCGGCAAAAGCCTTAAGCGGCGATTGCGAAACGCTCATCGTTGGCGTTTGGAGATTTGCTTCATTAACGTCGATCGCCTGACGAGTTGCCTGCGCACCTTTGCCCGCCCTGTCGAAGCCAGTACACCCCCACCTAAGAACTCTCCGAAACTCTTAGGTGGAGGTGGCGGGAATCGAACCCGCGTCCAGAACGCCTCCAGATTGCCGGAATTACAACCATGACCAGCATTATGGGGGCTGCCCCCCGGAACTTCAAGGGGCGGTGGTCTGATATCTGCCGTAATCCTGGCGCGGCGAGGCGACTGGCTTTCAGCGGGCCGGGCCGAGCAGGGGCGATACTTCGTCGGGGTGGTCGATCAGGTGGTCGGCGCCCCAGGTCTCCGGCGGGTGTTCCGTGCCCAGATAGCCCCAGCGGACGCCGATGGTCATCATGGCGCAGGCGTTGCCGGCCTGAATGTCCCGCAGGTCGTCGCCCAGGTAGCAGCAGTCCTGGGTGGGCAGACCCAGCAATTGGGCTGCCAGCAGCAAGGGATCAGGTGCCGGCTTTGGGTTGGGGGTCGAGTCGCCGCAGACAATGCAGGCGCAGCGGTGAGCCAGATCCATCTGTTGCAGCAGCGGATGGGTCAGGCGCTCACTCTTGTTGGTGACCACGCCCCAGGGAATGCGGCGTTGTTCCAGCTGTGCGAGCAGCTCGGCCATGCCCGGGAACAGTGTCGTATGGTGGCAGAGCCGCTCTTCATAGTGCTGGATGAAGCGGCGGTAAAGTTCGGCGTAGCTGTCATCCTGGGGGGTAACGCCCATGCCGACCCGCAGCAGGCCCCTGCCTCCCTGGGAGGTGTGGGGGCGCAGGGTGTCCAGGGGAAGGGGCGGTAGGTTGTAGTCCTGGCGTACCCGGTTGAGCGCGGCTCCCAGGTCGGGAGCCGTGTCCGCCAGGGTGCCGTCCAGGTCGAACAGTACCGCTTCAGGCATTGCGCACGGTGCGCAGCAGGTAGTTCACCGAAGTGTCCCGACCCAGGCTGTAGCGCTGGGTGAAGGGGTTGTAGGTCATGCCGATGATTTCGGCCACTTCCAGGTCGGCTGCCTTGCAATGACGTGCCAGTTCGGATGGCTTGATGAATTTGGCGTAGTCGTGGGTGCCCTTGGGCAGCATCTGCAGGAGATATTCGGCGCCAATGACTGCGAGCAGGTAGGACTTGGGATTGCGATTGAGGGTGGACAGGAAGACCTGGCCGCCCGGCTTGACCAGCCTGGCGCAGGCTGCCACCGTGCTGGCGGGGTCCGGCACGTGCTCCAGCATTTCCAGGCAGGTGACCACGTCGAAACTGCCCGGCATTTCGGCTGCTAGGGACTCGGCGGAGATGTGGCGGTAGTCCACGCTGCGGCCGCTTTCCAGCAGGTGCAGGCGGGCGACGCCGAGGGCCTTTTCCGAGAGGTCGATGCCGGTCACCTGGGCGCCCCGTTCGGCCATGCCCTCGCTGAGCAGGCCGCCGCCGCATCCCACATCCAGCACTTTTTTGCCGGCCAGCCCCACATTGGCGTCGATCCAGTCGAGACGCAGGGGGTTGATGTCGTGGAGCGGCTTGAACTCGCTCTTGGGGTCCCACCAGCGGTGGGCCAGGTCACTGAATTTCTGCAGTTCGTTGGGATCGGCGTTAATCATGGCTGAAATATGGCAAGGGAGAGGCTAGGAAAGAAAAAAGCCCTGCGAATGCAGGGCTTTTTACAGGAACGGCGCAGGATTATTTGGTGCCGATCACTTCGATTTCAACGCGACGGTCAGGCTGCAGGCACTCGATCAGGGCCTTGGTCTTCTTTTCGCTCTTGCCGCACTTGCCGGCGGTCACGGGCTGCTTTTCACCCTTGCCTTCGGTGTAGACGCGGTTGGCTTCGATGCCCTTGCTCACCAGGTATTCCTTGACGGCGGCAGCGCGACGCTCGGACAGCTTCTGGTTGTAAGCATCCTTGCCGATGCGGTCAGCGTGACCCACGGCGATGATCACTTCCAGGTTGATTTCCTTGGCCTTGACCACCAGCTCGTCCAGCTTGGACTTGCCTTCGGCGCGCAGCACGGCCTTGTCGAAGTCGAACAGGGCGTCGGCGGACAGGGTGATCTTGGCGCCGACGGGCTTGACGCCACCGGCGTCCTTGGCAGCGGCACCGGCCTTCACCAGATCGCCATCACACTCGGCGATGGCGGCGGCGGGGGTCCAGTAGCCGGTGCGCCAGCAGAGGCCGAAACCGCTGCGGGCAACTTCGTTACGGGTATCGGTCAGGTAGGCACCCTTGTCGGTGGTTTGGGCTTGGGCCATGGTGGCGCCCAGGCTCAGGCCGGCGGCAAGCAGAACCAGCAGGGACTTTTTGGCGAATTTGTTGGTCATCTCTCTTTTACCTCGTGTTCGTGAAAGGCAGCTGAATCAGCAACGGCGCAACCCCTTATTTTTGCGTGGGTTCGGCCCGAGACTAATCTCGAATTTTATTCTGCCATACTTTGGCAAGGCTGATCAAATCATTTTTCCCGATTCCGCACAGGGAGCCGTTCTCCACCCTTAATTGCCCTGCAACCCAGACGTGGGAGACATGCTCCCTCCCGGCCGCATATACGGCGTGGGATGCGGGGTCGTAGCAGGGGGAAAGTTCGGGGGATGAAAGGTCGATGGCGCAGAGGTCGGCAGCTTTGCCAGACTCAATTGTACCTATTTTGTCTTCCATGCCCAGCGCCCGGGCACCGGCAAGGGTGGCAGCCTGCAGGGCCTGGTGGGCGCCCAGGGCCTGTGCGTTGCCGCTGGCGCCCTTGGCCAGCAGGGCGGCCAGGCGCATTTCGGCCAGGAGGTCGAGGCGGTTGTTGCTGGCGGCGCCGTCGGTGCCGATGCCGACATTGACGCCGGCTTGCAGCAGTTCGGCAACAGGGGTGATGCCGCTGGCCAGCTTGAGGTTGGAGGCCGGGCAGTGGGCAACGGAGCAGCCGTGGGTGGCCAGCAGGGCAATTTCTGCCGCTTGCAGGTGGACGGCGTGAACGGCAATCAGGCCGGGGCCCACCAGTCCCAGGCGGCGCAGGCGTTCCAGGGGACGTACGCCGTATTGCTTCAGGCTTTCCTCGATTTCAGTCGTGGTTTCGTGCAGGTGCAGGTGGATCGGAATGTCCAGCTGTTCTGCCAGGGGCAGGATGCGCTCGAAGGTCTGGTCGGAGACCGTATACGGCGCATGGGGGGCCAGGCAGAAGGAGAGGAGGGGTTCGTTGCGCAGGTCGTCCCGGGCGGCCAGGCCTTTTTCCAGGTAGTCCTCGGCGCCGCTGGCGTAGGCGTTGGGAAAGTCCAGCACCACCAGGCCCAGGGCAGCCCGCATCCCCATTTGCTGGGCGGCGGCGGCCGCTTCCCGGGGGAAGAAGTACATGTCGTTGAAACAGGTGATGCCGCCCTGCAGCATTTCGGCTGCCGCCAGCAGAGTGCCGTCGCGGACGAACTCTCGGGAGACGAAACGTCCCTCTGCCGGCCAGATGTGCTCCTGCAGCCAGGTCATCAGGGGCAGGTCGTCGGCCAGGCCGCGCAGCAGGCTCATGGCTGCGTGGGTGTGCAGATTGACCAGACCGGGAATCAGTAGCTGTTCGCCCAGACGTTCCGTCTTGCGCGGAGTGAAGCGTTCCCGGGCCTCCGCCTGGGGCAGCACGGCGACGATGTTGCCTCCGCTGATGGCGACGGCATGGTTTTCCAGGGTGACGCCGAAGGGTCTGACCGGAATGATCCAGCGCGCCTCGATCAGGAGGTCGATGTTGTCGGCGGGAGTGGGGGAGGAGGTCATCGGGTGTGGGGTGGTGAGTGAACAAAAAAGCCCCGCCGTATGGGGCGGGGCGTCTGTCTGCAACTGCTGTTACTTGGCGCTGCCCTTGACCTCGACCACCACGCGGCGGCTGGGGGCCAGGCAGGCGATTAGCTTCTGCCGTGGCAGGGAGTCATCACATTTGACGCCCTGGGCCGGCTGGGTCTTGCCGGCACCCATGGTGTCCACCGTGTCGGCCGGCACGCCCTTCTTCAGCAGATAGGCCTTGACTGCATCGGCGCGCTTTTCGGACAGCTTCTGGTTGTATGCCTGGGAGCCCAGGCGGTCCGTGTGGCCGGTGATCATGATCATGGAGACGGAAGCGCAGGAGCCCAGCTTGCCCACCACGTCGCTGTCCAGGCGTTTCTGGGCGGCGCCGGTAAGGGCGGCCTTGTTGAAGGTGAAGAGCTCGTCGCTCTGCAGGGTGACGGTGAAGTCGCACTTCTTGGCGGCTGCGGCGGCGGCCGGTGCGGCGGCTGCAGGGGCTGCCTTGGTCAGGTCCGGATCGCATTCGGCCAGGGCGGCCGCCGGGGTCCAGGCGCTGGTGCGCCAGCACAGGCCGAAGCCGCTCTTGGCCACCACATTGCGGGTGTCGGTGAGATAGGCGGCGGTTGGCGTCTGGGCCAGGGCCGGGGCGGCACAGGCGAAGGCGCCCAGGGCGGCGATGATGGTGGTCAGGTTCTGCTTTTTCAAGATTTGTCCCTCCTCGTGGGTGGTGTCTCAGGTGTGGCCTTAGGGGGCCTTTCTTTGCCTACCATTGCACATACGGCAATGTATGGGCGATTTAACCAAAGATTTTCGGGGGATACAACCGATTCCGGCGGAGCGGGAAGGGATTCCGCCGGGATATCCCCGGCCGTGGGGGCGTTCTGACGGCGGGGAGGCCGGCGTGCTAGAATCTCCCCCTTCATTTCCACCGGAAATCCTCCCAGAGCCGCTCCGGCGGCCGCCCGAGACCTATGGATCAATTCGCCAAAGAAACCCTGCCAATCAGCCTCGAAGAGGAAATGCGCCGTTCCTACCTGGATTACGCCATGAGCGTGATCGTCGGCCGGGCGCTGCCGGATGTGCGGGACGGCCTCAAGCCCGTGCATCGCCGGGTCCTGTTTGCCATGCATGAACTGGGCAACGACTGGAACAAGGCCTACAAGAAGTCCGCCCGTATCGTCGGCGACGTCATTGGTAAGTACCACCCCCACGGCGATACGGCGGTGTACGACACCATCGTGCGCATGGCCCAGGACTTTTCCCTGCGCTACATGCTGGTGGACGGCCAGGGCAACTTCGGTTCGGTGGACGGCGACAACGCTGCTGCCATGCGATACACGGAAGTGCGCATGGCCCGCATCGGGCATCAGCTGCTGGAAGACATCGACAAGGAAACCGTCGACTTCGGCCCCAACTACGACGGCTCCGAGCAGGAGCCCCTGATCCTGCCGGCCCGCATCCCCAACCTGCTGATCAACGGCTCCTCCGGCATCGCCGTGGGTATGGCCACCAACATCCCGCCCCACAACCTGGGCGAGGTGGTGGCCGCCTGTCTGGCCCTGCTGCAGAACCCGAACCTGACCATCGACGAGCTGATCGACATCATTCCGGCCCCCGACTTCCCCACCGCCGGCATCATCTACGGCGTTGCCGGGGTGCGCGAGGGCTACCGTACCGGCCGTGGTCGGGTGGTGATGCGGGCCAAGACCCACGTGGAAGACCTGGACAAGGGCAACCGCCAGGCACTGATCATCGACGAGCTGCCCTACCAGGTTAACAAGCGCACCCTGCTGGAAAAGATCGGCGAGCTGGTCAACGAAAAGCGCATCGAAGGCATCTCCGACCTGCGGGACGAGTCCGACAAGTCCGGCATGCGGGTGGTGATCGAACTGAAGCGGGGCGAGATGCCCGAGGTGGTCCTGAACAACCTGTTCAAGATGACCCAGCTGCAGGATACCTTCGGCATGAACATGGTGGCCCTGGTGGATGGCCAGCCGCGCCTGCTCAACCTGAAGCAGATGCTGGAATGCTTCCTCGCCCACCGCCGCGAAGTGCTTAACCGTCGCACCGTCTTCGAACTGCGCAAGGCCCGGGAAAAGGCCCACACCCAGGAAGGCCTGGCCGTGGCCCTGGACAACGTGGACGAAATCATCGCCCTGATCAAGGCCGCGCCCACTCCGGCCGATGCCCGCCGCGAGCTGATGGCCCGCATGTGGGTCTCCGCCACCGTTACCGAGATGCTGGCCCGGGCCAGCCTGGATGCCACCCGTCCCGAAGGCATTGCGCCCGAGTACGGCCTCTCCGCCCAGGGCTACCGCCTCACCGAAGCCCAGGCCCAGGCCATCCTGGAACTGCGTCTGCAGCGCCTGACCGGCCTGGAGCGGGACAAGATCGTCGCCGACTACAAGGAACTGCTGGAGAAGATCGCCGACCTGATGGACATCCTGGCCCGCCCCGAGCGCGTCACCGAGATCATCGGCGAGGAACTGGCCGCCATCCGCGACCAGTTCGGCGACGACCGTCGCTCCGAGATCGTGGCCTATGCCCAGGACCTGGGCATCGAAGACCTGATCACGCCCCAGGACATGGTGGTGACCCTGTCCCACACCGGCTACATCAAGTCCCAGCCCCTGGCCGACTACCGGGCCCAGCGCCGCGGCGGCCGCGGCAAGCAGGCGGCGGCCATGAAGGATGACGACTTCGTCGATCACCTCTTCGTCGCCAACACCCACGACTACATCCTCTGCTTCTCCAACCGGGGCCGCTGCTACTGGCTCAAGGTCTATGAAGTGCCCCAGGGCAGCCGCATCAGCCGGGGCAAGCCCATCATCAACATGTTCCCCATGGAAGAGGGCGAGCAGATCAACGCGATCCTGCCGGTGAAGGAATTCTCCGACGACAAGTACGTCTTCATGTGCACCGTCCAGGGCACCGTGAAGAAGACTTCCCTGGCCAATTTCTCCAATCCCCGCAAGGCCGGCATCATCGCCGTCGATCTGGACGAGGGCGACTACCTGATCGGTGCCGACCTGACCACCGGCCAGAGCGACATCGTGCTGGTCTCCGACGGCGGCAAGGCTGTCTGGTTCGGCGAGGATCAGGTGCGCCCCATGGGCCGCCAGTCCCGCGGCGTGCGCGGCATGATGCTGCAGGAGGGTCAGAGCGTCATTTCCCTGCTGGTGGCCGAAAGCGAAGAGGAAACCGTGCTGGTGGCCACCGAGAACGGCTACGGCAAGCGCACCCGCCTGGGCGACTTCCGTCGTTCCAGCCGCGGCACCCAGGGCGTCATGGCCATTGCCGCCAGCGAGCGTAACGGCAAGATCGTCGCTGCCAAGCTGGTGACCGATGCGGACGAGGTCATGCTCATCACCACCGGCGGCGTGCTGATTCGCACCCGGGTGGCCGAGATCCGCGAACTGGGTCGTGCCACCCAGGGCGTCACCCTGATTTCCCTGGATGCGGGCGAGAAGTTGTCCGGCCTGGAAAAGGTGGCGGAAAGCGAAGGCGATACCGATGCCGAGGCCGGCGACGAACTGGCGGACGGCGAAATGCTTGAAGGCGGCGAGGACAGCGCTGCCAGCGAGGAAGCGTAATGCGTTTGTGGAATTTCAGTGCCGGCCCGGCGGCTTTGCCCGCCGAGGTGCTGGAGCAGGTTCAGGACGAAATGCTGGACTGGCAGGGCGCCGGTTGCGGCGTCATGGAAATGAGCCACCGGGGCAAGGAATTCACGTCCATCGCCCAGCGGGCCGAAGCCGATCTGCGGGAGCTGATGGGCATCCCGGCCAACTACAAGGTGCTGTTCCTGCAGGGCGGTGCCACCCAGCAGTTCGCCCAGGTGCCCCTCAACCTGCTGGCCGGCGTTAAGGACAAGCAGCCGGCCGACTGCATCGTCACCGGCTCCTGGTCCAAGAAGGCCTTCAAGGAAACCCAGCGGGTCTGCGGTGAAACCGCCGCCCGCTGCATCGCCAGCACGGAAGACAAGGCTGCCGTGGCCGACGGTTTCACCCGTCTGCCGGCCTCTGCCGAATTGCAGGTCAACGCTGATGCGGCCTACCTGCACCTGTGCACCAACGAAACCATCCACGGCGTCGAGCTGCTGGACGAGGCGGCCTTCCTGGCCGGCGTTCCCGCCGGGGTGCCGGTGGTGGCGGACATGTCCTCCCACATCCTCTCCCGGCCCATGGACGTTTCCCGCTACGGCCTCATCTATGCCGGTGCCCAGAAGAATATCGGCCCTTCCGGCCTGACCCTGGTGATCGTGCGCGAGGACCTGCTGGGCAAGGCCCCGGCCAGTCTGCCGACGGTCCTGGACTACGCGGTCATGGCCGAGAACGACTCCATGCTCAACACCCCGCCCACCTTCGCCATCTACGTGGCCGGGCTGGTGTTCCAGTGGCTGAAGCGCATTGGCGGCATCAACGAGATGGCCCGCATCAATGCCGAGAAAGCCCGCCTGCTTTACGCCGCCATCGACGGCAGCGACGGCTTCTACCGCAATCCGGTGGACCCGGCCTGCCGTTCCCAGATGAACGTGCCCTTCACCCTGCGGGATGCCGCCCTCGATGCGGAGTTCCTGGCAGGCGCCAAGGAAGCCGGCCTGCTGGCCCTGAAGGGACACAAGTCCGTCGGCGGCATGCGCGCCTCCATCTACAACGCCATGCCGCTGGACGGGGTTCGCGCCCTGGTGGCGTACATGGATGCTTTCGCCAAGTCCCGGGCCTGAACCATGAGCGACCGCCAGAATAGCGACAACGGCAAGGACTCCCTGCTGGCCGAGCTGTCCGTGGTGCGCACGGACATCGACGCCATCGACGCCCAGCTGCTCGACCTGCTCAACCGCCGTGCCCGCTGCGCCCAGCAGGTGGGCGAGATCAAGGCCCGTCACGGCGACGCCGGCTTCATCTACCGCCCGGAGCGGGAAGCCCAGGTGCTGCGCCGCATCCAGGACATGAACCAGGGGCCCCTTTCCAGCGAAAGCGTCACCTGGTTCTTCCGCGAGGTCATGTCGGCCTGCCTGTCCCTGGAGCAGCCCCTCGGCATCGCCTTCCTCGGGCCCCTGGGCACCTTCTCGGAAAGCGCATCCACCAAGCATTTCGGCCATGCCGCCCGGCTCCTGCCCCAGGCCTCCATCGACGACGTTTTCCGCGAAGTGGAAGCTGGCCATGCCAACTACGGCGTGGCGCCGGTGGAAAATTCCACCGAAGGCGCCGTCGGCCGCACCCTGGACCTGCTGCTCGGCACTTCCCTGAAAATCTGCGGCGAGGTGGTGCTGCGCATTCACCAGCACCTGCTGACCAAGGCCCCGTCCCTGGACCGGGTGACCAAGGTTTACTCCCACGCCCAGTCCCTGGCCCAGTGCCATGAGTGGCTGAACCGCCACCTGCCCAACGTGCCCCGCATCTCCGTCGGCAGCAATGCCCAGGCGGCCCAGATGGCGGCTCAGGAAGAGGGCGCCGCCGCCATCGCCGGCGAGGCGGCGGCGGACCGCTACGACCTGCCCCGGCTGGCCGAGAGCATCGAGGACGAGCCCAACAACACCACCCGCTTCGTGGTGCTGGGCCGCCACGACGCCGGCCCCTCCACGGCGGGCAAGGACAAGACCTCCCTGATCATGTCCATTCCCAACAATACGGGGGCCCTGCATACCCTGCTGGTGCCCTTCGCCGACGCCGGTGTCTCCCTGACCCGCCTGGAATCCCGGCCGGCGCGCCACACCCTGTGGGAATACGTGTTCTTCGTCGATGTGGACGGCCACCGGGACGAACCCCGGGTCAAGGCGGCCCTGGACGAACTGGCCCGGCGTGCGGCCTACCTGAAGGTGCTCGGGTCCTACCCGGTCGCCGTCTATTGATTCCTTCCTCCCCGGCGTTCCGTGGATTCTTTCGTGCAAGTTCTCTAGGCGCGCGTCATGGCCGAGTTCAACAAGGTAGTCATTTTCGGTGTGGGCCTCATCGGCGGTTCTTTCGCCCTGGGCCTGCGGGCGGCCGGCGCGGTGGAGGAGGTGGTGGGCTTCGGGCGCAGCCCCAAGTCCCTGCAGCAGGCCCTGGACCTGGGCGTGATCGACCGGGCCGGCATCAATCCGGCCCATGAACTGTCCGATGCCGACCTGGTGCTGTTGGCCACGCCGGTGGGCCAGATGCCCGAGATCATGGCCCGCATCGTGCCCTATCTGGGGCCGGAGACGGTGGTCACCGACGGCGGCTCCACCAAGGGCGACGTGGTGGCTGCGGCCCGGGCCGCCTTTGGCGAGCGCATCGGCCAGTTCGTGCCGGCCCATCCCATCGCCGGGGCCGAAAATTCCGGTGCCGCGGCTGCCCGGGCCGATCTTTACCGGGAACGCAAGGTGGTGCTGACGCCCTTGCCGGAGAATTCCGTGCTCAACGTGGCCAAGGTCCGCTCCGCCTGGGAGTGGTGTGGCGCCCAGATCTACGAACTGACGCCGGCCGAGCACGACCGGGTCTTCGCCGCCGTTTCCCATCTGCCCCATCTGCTGTCCTTCGCCCTGGTGCATGATCTGGCGGTAAGGGAAAACAAGGAACTGTTCTTCACCTTTGCCGCCAGCGGCTTCCGTGATTTCACCCGCATCGCCGCCAGCCACCCGGAAATGTGGCGGGACATCTGCCTGGCCAACAAGGACGCCCTGCTGCTGGAACTGGACAGCTACCGGGCCCAGCTCGACGAGTTGCACCAAGCCCTGGCTGCCGGCGACGGCCGCCGTCTGGAAGAAATTTTCGATACCGCCCGCACGGCCCGTCGCGACTGGGCCGAAGGCAAGCGCTAACCCCCGGCTGGCGGGCTTCTCCGTCGGCCCCTCAAGGCTGTTGTGACCATGGAATTCCTCGACCTCGCTCCCTTCGTTTCCGCCGGCGGCACCGTGCGTCTGCCCGGCTCCAAGAGCATTTCCAACCGGGTGCTGCTGCTGGCCGCCCTGGCCGAAGGCGTTACCGAGGTGCGGGACCTGCTCCATTCCGACGATACGGAACGCATGCTGGAAGCCCTGCAGCAGCTGGGCGTGGGCGTGGAGTCCCTGGGCGGCGAGGCCTACCGGATCAGCGGCGTCGGCGGTCCCTTCCCGGTGAAGGAGGCCGAGCTGTTCCTTGGCAACGCGGGCACCGCCTTCCGTCCCCTCACCGCCGCCCTGGCCCTGGCCGGCGGCCACTATGTGCTGAAGGGCGTGGCCCGCATGCATGAGCGGCCCATTGGCGACCTGGTGGACGGCCTGCGCCAGCTGGGGGCCGAGGTGCGTTACCTGGGCAACGACGGCTTCCCGCCCCTGGAAATTTTCCCGGCAAGCATCCGCGCCGGCGGTGTGCTCCAGGTCCGCGGCGACGTATCCAGCCAGTTTTTGACTGCCCTGCTCATGGCGCTGCCCCTGACCGGCGTCGAAACCCGGGTGGAGGTGGTGGGCGAGCTCATTTCCAAGCCCTATATCGAAATCACCCTGGCCACCATGGCCCGCTTCGGTGTGGAGGTCCAACGTGAAGGCTGGCAGGCCTTTGTCGTGCCGGCCGGGGTGCGCTACGTCTCTCCCGGCACGGTCTATGTGGAAGGGGATGCCTCTTCCGCCTCCTATTTCCTGGCAGCCGGCGCCATCGGCGGCGGCCCCCTGCGGGTCGAAGGCGTGGGCAAGGACTCCATCCAGGGCGACGTGCGCTTCGCCGAAGCCCTGGCCCTCATGGGCGCCCGCATCGAGATGGGGCCCAACTGGATCGAAGCCCGGGCTCCCGCCAGCGGCAAGCTCCAGGCCATCGACCTGGACTGCAACCATATTCCCGATGCGGCCATGACCCTGGCCACCGCCGCCCTCTTTGCCGAAGGCACCACCGTGCTGCGCAACATCGCCAGCTGGCGGGTCAAGGAGACCGACCGCATCGCCGCCATGGCCACCGAACTGCAGAAGCTGGGGGCCATCGTCGAGGAGGGGCCGGACTACCTCAAGGTGACGCCGGTGCCGGCCCTGAAACCGGCCGCCATCGACACCTACGACGACCATCGCATGGCCATGTGCTTCTCCCTGGCCGCCTTTGCCACGCCCCTGCGCATCAACGATCCCAAGTGTGTGGCCAAGACCTTCCCCGATTATTTCGAGCGTCTGGCCACGGTCACCCGCAGCGTGCCGGTGATCGCCATCGACGGTCCCTCCGCCTCCGGCAAGGGCACGGTGGCGGCCCGGGTGGCGGCGGCCCTGGGCTTCGGCTATCTGGATTCGGGCGCCCTCTACCGCCTCACGGCCCTGGCCGCCCAGCGGGCCGGGGTGGACTGGGATGACGAAGCCGGGGTGGCGGCGGTGGCCGCCGGCCTGGAAGTGGTCTTCGGCGAAGGCTCCATCCGCCTGGCCGGCGAAGAGGTGGAGGGGGCCATCCGTACCGAGGAAATTTCCCAGGGCGCCTCCAAGGTGGCCGCCCTGCCTGCGGTGCGGGCCGCCCTGCTGTTCCGCCAGCGGGTCTTCCGCTGCGGCGCCGGCCTGGTGGGGGATGGCCGGGATATCGGTTCCGTGGTCTTCCCCGACTCCCGGCTCAAGGTCTTTCTCACCGCCTCTGCCGAGGTACGGGCGGAAAGGCGTTATAAGCAGTTGATCGGCAAAGGGTTCCCTGCTAACATGCAGGCCATTTTGCTGGATTTGCGTGAGCGCGACCGCCGCGATAGTGAGCGGAGCGTGGCGCCCTTGCAGCAGAATGAGGATGCCGTCCTGCTGGACACCTCGGGGCTTACCATCGACCAGGCGGTCGACCAGGTCCTCGACTGGTACGGTTCGGCATCCTGACTGGTGTCACCGTTCCACGCCTCTGCCTCGTCAGCCTGATCGGAAATTCCTTTCGCGTTCGGACTTCCTGGAAGAAGCGGGAACCTTTTTCCCGCATTTTTTCGCCCGCTGTCGGGCAGGGTGCCGGAAGGAAGGGGGAACGGTGGCGGTGTTCAACCTTTTCCCGCCAGCTTGTACAGGCGGTTAGGGTACCTTTTCCATGACTACTGCTTCCCCCATTTCCCAAGAATCCTTCGCTGCGCTATTCGAAGAGAGCCTGGCCCGCCAGGAGATGCGCTCCGGTGAAGTGATTACTGCCGAAGTCGTTCGCGTCGACCAGAACTTTGTCGTCGTCAACGCCGGCCTGAAGTCCGAATCCTATATCCCGGTCGAAGAATTCCTGAGCGACGCCGGCGAAGTCGAAGCCAAGATCGGCGACTTCGTGCAGGTCGCCATCGAACAGCTGGAAGACGGCTTCGGTGAAACCCGCCTCTCCCGCGACAAGGCCAAGCGCATCGCCGCCTGGAACGATCTGGAAAAGGCCCTGAACGAAGGTACCCTGGTTACCGGCGTCATCACCGGCAAGGTCAAGGGCGGTCTGACCGTCATGACCAACAGCGTCCGCTCCTTCCTGCCCGGCTCCCTGGTCGACATCCGCCCCGTTAAGGACACCACTCCTTACGAAGGCAAGACCATGGAATTCAAGGTCATCAAGCTGGATCGCAAGCGTAACAACGTGGTCGTTTCCCGCCGTGCCGTCCTGGAAGAAACCATGGGCGAAGAGCGCGAGAAGCTGCTGTCCACCCTGCAGGAAGGCGCTACCGTCAAGGGTATCGTCAAGAACATCACCGACTACGGCGCCTTCGTGGACCTGGGCGGCATCGACGGCCTGCTGCACATCACCGACCTGGCCTGGCGCCGTGTGCGTCACCCCAGCGAAGTGCTGGCCGTGGGCGACGAAGTCACCGCCAAGGTGCTGAAGTTCGACACCGAAAAGAACCGCGTGTCCCTGGGCCTGAAGCAGCTGGGCGAAGACCCGTGGGTGGGCATCTCCCGTCGTTACCCCTCCGGTACCCGCCTGTTCGGCAAGGTTACCAACCTGACCGACTACGGCGCCTTCGTTGAGATCGAACAGGGTATCGAAGGTCTGGTTCACGTCTCCGAAATGGACTGGACCAACAAGAACGTGCACCCCACCAAGGTTGTCCAGCTGGGCGACGAAGTGGAAGTCATGATCCTGGAAATCGACGAAGACCGTCGTCGTATCTCCCTGGGCATGAAGCAGTGCCTGGCCAATCCGTGGGAAGAGTTCGCCCAGAACCACAAGAAGGGCGACAAGGTCTCCGGCCAGATCAAGTCCATCACCGACTTCGGCGTGTTCATCGGCCTGCCCGGCAACATCGACGGCCTGGTGCACCTGTCCGACCTGTCCTGGAGCACCACCGGCGAAGAAGCTATCCGCAACTTCAAGAAGGGCGACGAAGTGCAGGCCGTGGTGCTGGCCATCGATACTGACAAGGAGCGCATCTCCCTGGGTATCAAGCAGCTCGAAGGCGACCCCTACACCAACTACATCGCCACCCACGAGAAGAACACCATCGTGCGCGCCGTGGTGAAGAGCGTTGATGCCAAGGGTGCCGTGCTGCAGCTGGAAGGCGACGTTGAAGGCTACCTGCGTGCTTCCGAGTACTCCCGTGACCGCGTGGAAGATCTGTCCCAGCTGGTCAAGGTCGGCGACGAACTCGAAGCCATGATCATCAACGTGGATCGCAAGTCCCGCAACGTGAATCTGTCCATCAAGGCCAAGGATCAGGCCGAGCAACACGAAGCCATGCAGAAGTTCGCTTCCGAAAGCTCCGCCGCTTCCGGCACCACCAACCTGGGTGCGCTGCTGAAGGCCAAGCTGAACGGCTCCAACCAGGGCTAAGAAATCCCCTTCCATGCCCCTCCCGGCTTCCCGGTGCTGCGCCGACAGGATCGGTACCGGGGATGGGTGGGGCTGGAGGGCTTCTTTCCCTCAATGGCTTTTTAAGGCTCAAGCATGACCAAATCCGAGCTGATCGCCCGCCTGGCCATGCGGTTTCCGCAACTGGTGGCGAAAGACGCTGATTTCGCGGTCAAGGAAATTCTCGATGCCATGACCGAGGCTCTGGCCCACGGTGACCGTATCGAGATTCGGGGGTTCGGCAGCTTCGCGCTGAACTACCGGCCGCCGCGAATGGGGCGTAACCCCAAGTCCGGGGATAAAGTCAGCGTTCCGGAAAAATACGTACCCCATTTCAAGGCAGGCAAGGAACTGCGCGAACGGGTGGACCTGGGGCTGCTGGCCTCTCTCTCCGCCTGACGCTGACCTTACCCCCTGTCCTGTGGTAGATTGCGGGCGGCAACCCTAGGGTTGCCGCCTTTTTTATTGCTTGCGGATAAGGCTATGCGCGCCCTGATCTTGATCATCCGGCTCATCATCTTCTTCTTCTTGCTGGGTTTTGCGGCAATGAACAGCGATCCGGTGAGTCTGCGCTTCTTCTTCGATACCCAGTGGCAGGCGCCCCTGGTGATCATCCTGCTCGGTTTCTTCGCCGCCGGGACGGCCCTAGGTGCCCTGTCCCTGCTCGGTACCCTGTTCCAGCTGCGCCGCAAACTGTCGCGCACCCGCCGTGAACTGGCGCGGGAGCGGGAGCGCCAGGCCGTGCTCAAGCCGGTCGCCAGCGACGCTGCCGTGCAACCGCCTCCTGCCGGCGAGGCCGTGGCCCAATGATCGAATTCGAGTACTGGCAGTTACTGCTCTTTCCCCTGTTTTTCGTCCTTGGCTGGGCCGCCGCCCGCATCGACATCAAGCATCTGGTGCGGGAATCCCGGGCCCTGCCCCGGTCCTACTTCCAGGGCTTGAATTTCCTGCTCAACGAGCAGCCGGACAAGGCCATCGAAGCCTTCATCGAAGTGGTGAAGGTGGATCCCCAGACGGTGGAACTGCACTTCGCCCTGGGCAACCTGTTCCGCCGTCGCGGCGAGACCGAGCGGGCCATCCGCATGCACCAGAACCTCATCGAGCGGGTGGACCTGTCGCCGGAGCTGAAGCTGCAGGCCCTTTCCGAGCTTGGCCAGGACTTCCTCAAGGCCGGCCTGCTGGACCGGGCCGAAGAGGTGTTTTCCCGTTTGCGCGGCACCTCCCGGGACGAGGAGGCCAAGCGCAACCTGCTGGAAATCTACCAGCAGGAGAAGGACTGGCAGAAGGCCATCGCCATCGCCAAGGAAATGCCTGACTACGCCACCCAGAAGGAAATCGCCAACTATTACTGCGAGCTGGCGGCCGGGGAGATGATCAATTCCCGGCCCGATTCCGCCCGCCAGTACCTGGACTCGGCCCTTTCCCTGCATCGCAACTGCGTGCGCGCCAGCGTCCTGCAGGGCGACCTGTTGCAACAGGGGGGCGATCTGGCGGCGGCCATCGAGGCCTGGAAGCGCATCGAGAGCCAGAATCCGGCCTACCTGGCCATCGTCGCCCGCAAGCTGCAGGATGCCTACCTGGCCCAGGGGCAGCGGGACGAAGGGCTGCAACTGCTGCGCGGCTATCTGTCCAGCTACCCCTCCCTCGATCTGCTGGAAACCGTATTCCAGCTGGTGATGGATGCGGAGGGGCCGGAGGCGGCCTATCGCCTGGTGCGGGACGAACTGCGGCGCAATCCGACCCTGCTGGGTCTGGACCGCCTGCTGGAAGCCCAGCTGCTCGGCGTGCCGCCGGAAAAGCGGGCGGACCTGGAGCTGGTGCGCAATCTGGTGCACAACCACACCCGCCGGCTGGCCCGTTATCGGTGCGATAATTGCGGCTTCAAGGCGCGCCACTTCTACTGGCGCTGTCCTGCCTGCGGCGGCTGGGAAACCTATCCGCCCCGGCGCACGGAAGAATTCGATCTGATCCCCTGAGCCCATGAATGCGTCGGTTTGGGCGGATCAATGACCCTTCAGGGAGAATAATTTGAAAGTTACGGTTGTCGGTACGGGCTATGTGGGCCTGGTGAGCGGTACCTGCCTGGCCGAGGTGGGCAACGATGTGTTGTGCCTGGATGTGGATCCGGAAAAGATCCGGATTCTCAACGAAGGCGGCATTCCCATTTTCGAACCGGGCCTGCTGGACATGGTGAAGCGCAACGTGGCCGCCGGCCGCCTGCGTTTCACCACCGATGTGGAACAGGCCGTGGCCCACGGCACCATCCAGTTCATTGCCGTCGGCACGCCGCCGGACGAGGACGGCTCCGCCGATCTGCAGTACGTGCTCGCCGCGGCCCGCAACATCGGCCGCCACATGGGCGACTACAAGGTGGTGGTGGACAAGTCCACCGTGCCCGTGGGCACCGGCGACAAGGTGCGCGCCGCCATCGCCGACGAGCTCAAGGCCCGGGGCGCGGATATCGCCTACAGCGTCGTCTCCAATCCGGAATTCCTCAAGGAAGGCGCCGCCGTGGAGGATTTCATGCGGCCGGACCGCATCGTCGTCGGCGCCGAGGACGAGCGCGCCATCGAGTTGATGCGCGCCCTCTATGCGCCCTTCCAGCGCAACCACGAGCGCCTCATCGTCATGGATGTGCGTTCCGCCGAACTGACCAAGTACGCCGCCAACGCCATGCTGGCCACCCGCATCAGCTTCATGAACGAACTGGCCAATCTGGCCGAGAAGCTGGGTGCCGACATCGAGCAGGTGCGCCAGGGCATCGGTTCCGACCCGCGCATCGGCTACCACTTCCTCTATCCGGGCTGCGGCTACGGCGGTTCCTGCTTCCCCAAGGATGTGCAGGCCCTGCAGCGCACCGCCCGCCTCGATGCCGGCATGGAGATGAAGGTCCTCAATGCGGTGGAAGACGCCAACGATGCACAGAAGCACGTGCTCACCGCCAAGACCGTGAAGCGTTTCGGCAACGACCTCAGCGGCCGCAAGTTCGCCGTCTGGGGCCTGGCATTCAAGCCCAATACGGACGACATGCGCGAGGCCCCCAGCCGTTACCTGCTGGCCGATCTCTTCGCCGCCGGCGCCACCGTGGTGGCCTACGATCCGGTGGCCATGCATGAAGCCCGGCGCATTTTCGGCGACGAGCCGCGCCTGAGCTATGCGGAGAGCCCCATGGCCGCCCTGGAAGGGGCGGATGCCCTGCTCATCGTCACCGAGTGGAAGGAATTCCGCAGTCCCGATTTCGAGGCCATCAAGGCCAAGCTGAAGCAGCCGGTGATCTTCGACGGCCGCAACCTGTACGAACCCAAGCAGGTGCGCCAGTTCGGCATCGACTACCAGGCCATCGGCCGTCAATAAGGAGTCCGCCATGATCCTGGTGACCGGCGGTGCAGGCTTCATCGGCAGCAATTTCGTCATCGACTGGCTGGCGGCGGGGGACGAACCCGTCATCAACCTGGACAAGCTGACCTACGCCGGCAATCTGGAGAACCTCCAGGGACTGGCCGGCGACCCGCGGCACCGTTTCGTGCGCGGCGACATCGCCGACTACGACCTGATTCTGGAACTGCTGCAGCAGAACCGGGTGCGGGCGGTGGTGAACTTCGCCGCCGAGAGCCATGTGGATCGTTCCATCCACGGGCCGGAGGACTTCATTCAGACCAACATCGTCGGCACCTTCCGCCTGCTGGAGGCCGTGCGGGCCTACTGGAACGGCCTGCCTGCCGACGACAAGGCGGCCTTCCGCTTTCTCCACGTGTCCACGGACGAGGTTTACGGTTCCCTGGAAAAGGAGGCCCCGGCCTTCACCGAGCAGCACCGCTACGAGCCCAACAGTCCCTATTCGGCCAGCAAGGCGGCCTCCGACCATCTGGTGCGGGCCTACCACCATACCTACGGCCTGCCGGTGCTGACCACCAACTGCTCCAACAATTACGGGCCCTACCATTTCCCGGAAAAGCTCATTCCCCTCATCATCCACAACGCCCTGGCCGGCAAGCCCCTGCCCATCTACGGCGACGGCCAGCAGATCCGCGACTGGCTCTATGTGAAGGACCATTGCAGCGCCATTCGCCGCGTCCTGGAAGCCGGCCGCCTGGGTGAGACCTACAACGTGGGCGGCTGGAACGAAAAGCCCAACCTGGAGGTGGTGCATACCCTGTGCGCCATGCTCGACGAACTGTCGCCCCGGACCGACGGCGCCTCCTACGCCAGCCAGATCACTTTCGTTGCCGACCGGCCCGGCCACGACCGGCGCTATGCCATCGACGCCAGCAAGCTGGAACGGGAGCTGGGCTGGAAGCCGGCGGAGACCTTCGAAACCGGCATCCGCAAGACCGTACGCTGGTACCTGGACAATCCCCAGTGGGTGCACAACGTCACCTCCGGCGCCTACCGGGAGTGGGTGGGCCGCCAGTATGGGGAAGCCTGAGGTGTCGGCTCCCATCCTGCTCCTGGGCAGCCAGGGCCAGCTGGGCTGGCAACTGCAGCGGGACCTGGCGCCCCTGGGGCCGGTGCTGGCCCTGGACCGGGGTACTTGCGACTTGGCCGACCTGGACCGGCTGCGGGCCGTGGTGCGGGAACAGCGCCCCCGCCTGATCGTCAATGCCGCTGCCTATACGGCGGTGGATCAGGCGGAAAAGGAGCCTGAACTGGCCCGGCGCATCAATGCCGAGGCCGTGGGCCTGCTGGCCGAGGAGGCCAAGGCCCTGGATGCCCTGCTGGTGCATTACTCCACCGACTACGTCTTCGACGGCAGCAAGGCGGCGCCCTATATGGAGTCCGATGCCACGGCGCCCCTCGGCGTCTATGGCCGGACCAAGCGGGAAGGGGAGGAAGCCATGCTGGCCGTGGGCGGCCGCGGCCTCATCTTCCGCACCAGCTGGGTCTTCGGCGCCCGGGGCAAGAATTTCGTCAAGACCATCCTGCGCCTGGCGAGCGAGCGGGATAGCCTCAAGGTGGTGGCCGACCAGGTCGGCAGCCCGACGCCGGCGGCCATGATCGCCACCGTCACCGGCATGGTCCTGGCCCAGCTCGACGGCGGGCGCGCCCAGCAGGGCTGTGAGCTGTATCACCTGGCGGCGGCCAATCCGGTGAGCTGGAACGGTTTTGCCCGGGCCATCGTCGCCACCGCCGAACAGACGCCCGGCTTCGCCCTCAAGCTGGGGCCCGAGGCCATCGCACCCATTCCCAGCAGCGAATATCCGCTGCCGGCGCCGCGCCCCCTCAATTCCCGTCTCGACTGCCGCAAGCTGGAGGACCGTTTCGGTCTGACCATGCCCGACTGGCAGCCCTATCTTTCCCGCATGATGCAGCTTCTCGCCCTGAAGGCCCAGAATGGCTACTAAACCCCGTAAAGGCATCATTCTCGCCGGCGGTTCCGGCACCCGGCTCTATCCGGCCACCCTGGCGGTGTCCAAGCAGCTGCTGCCGATCTACGACAAGCCGATGATCTACTACCCCCTGACCACCCTGATGCTGGCCGGTCTGCGGGACATCCTTATCATCTCCACGCCCCAGGACACGCCCCGCTTCGAGCAGTTGCTGGGAGACGGCTCCCAGTGGGGTATCAACCTGCAATACGCGGTGCAGCCCTCGCCGGACGGCTTGGCCCAGGCCTTTCTCATCGGCGAGGACTTCCTCGACGGCGCCCCGGCAGCCCTGGTGCTGGGGGACAACATCTTCCACGGCCACGACCTGGCCACCCTGGTGCAGCGGGCCAACGGCCGTGACAGCGGCGCCTCGGTCTTCGCCTACCGGGTGAACGATCCGGAGCGCTATGGCGTGGTCGAGTTCGATGCCCAGCAGCGGGCCCTCTCCATCGAGGAAAAGCCGCTGCAGCCCAAGTCCCACTACGCCGTCACCGGCCTCTACTTCTACGACACCGATATCGTTGCCGTGGCCAAGGGCATCAAGCCGTCGCCCCGGGGGGAACTGGAAATCACCGACGTGAACCGGCACTACCTGGAGGCGGGCAAGCTCAACGTGGAAATCATGGGCCGGGGCTATGCCTGGCTCGATACCGGCACCCACGAGTCCCTGCTGGAGGCGGGCCAGTTCATCGAGACCATCGAGAAGCGCCAGGGCCTCAAGGTGGCCTGCCCCGAAGAGGTGGCCTGGCGCCAGCGCTGGATCGACGACGCCACCCTGGACGCCCAGGCCCGGGTCCTGGCCAAGAACGGCTACGGCCAATACCTGCTGGCCCTGCTCAAGGAGCAGGGGCTGTGAAGGCAATCAGGACGGCCATTCCCGAGGTGATAGTCCTGGAACCCAGGATTTTCGGCGATGCCCGGGGCTTCTTCATGGAAAGCTATAACCGGCGCACCTTCGCCGAGCTTACCGGTTGTGATCCGGATTTCGTTCAGGACAACCATTCCCGTTCCGCCCGGGGCGTGCTGCGCGGCCTGCATTACCAGATCCGCCAGCCCCAGGGAAAACTGGTGCGGGTGGTGAGCGGTGCCGTGTTCGATGTGGCGGTGGACATCCGCCGCAGTTCCCCCACCTGCGGCCAGTGGGTGGGCGAAGTGCTGTCGGCGGAAAACCAGCGCCAGATGTGGGTGCCGGCCGGCTTTGCCCATGGTTTCCTGGTGCTCAGCGAGACCGCCGAATTCCTCTACAAGACCACCGATTACTACGCGCCAGAATTCGAGCGCTGCATTGCCTGGAACGATCCCGGGCTGGCCGTGGACTGGCCCCTGGACGGGCTGGAGCCCCGCCTGTCGGCCAAGGATGCCCAGGGCGCCAGCATGGCGGATGCCGAACTTTTTGATTGATATGCCAAGCGACATGCACCAACTTCCCGATTTTTCCGCCGCCCGCATTCTCGTGGTCGGCGATGTCATGCTGGACCGCTACTGGTTCGGCGATGTCTCCCGCATTTCCCCCGAAGCACCGGTGCCGGTGGTCAAGGTGGAGCGCTCCGAAGAGCGTCCCGGCGGCGCCGCCAACGTGGCCCGCAACTGCGCTTCCCTGGGGGCGCGGGTCGGCCTGCTGTCCGTGGTCGGCAACGACGAGGCCGGCCGCATCCTGCAGCGGCAGATGGAAGAGGGCGGCATTGCCGCCTCCCTGCTGCCCGACGGAGCCATCGACACCACGGTCAAGCTGCGGGTCATCGGTCGCCAGCAGCAGCTGCTGCGCATCGATTTCGAGACCACCCCGTCCCACGAGGTGCTGCAGGCCAAGCTGGCTGAGTTCGAGCAGCGCCTGGCCGGGGTGGATGTGGTGATCCTTTCCGACTACGGCAAGGGCGGCCTGGCCCATATCGGCGACATGATCCGCCTGGCCCGGGCGGCCGGGAAAAAGGTGCTGGTGGATCCCAAGGGCGAGGATTATTCCAAGTACCGCGGCGCTACCGTCATCACCCCCAACCGCTCCGAGCTGCGCCAGGTGGTGGGGCGCTGGAGCGACGAGGCCCAGCTGGCGGCCAAGGCCCAGCAATTGCGCAGCGAACTGGAACTGGAAGCCCTGCTGGTGACTCGTAGCGAAGAGGGCATGAGCCTCTATCGCGACGGCGAGGCGCTGCATCAGCCGGCCCGGGCCCAGGAAGTGTTCGACGTCTCCGGTGCCGGCGACACGGTCATTGCCACCCTGGCCGCCATGATGGCCCTGGGCGCCCCCTGGGGCGACGCCATCCACCTGGCCAACCTGGCTGGCGGCGTGGTGGTGGGCAAGCTCGGTACCGCTACCGTCAGTCGCGAGGAACTGTCGGCCGCCCTGGCGGCCGGCGCCAATTAAGGAATTCACATGTACTACATCGTCACCGGCGCCGCCGGCTTCGTCGGCGCCAACCTGGTCAAGGCCCTCAATGAGCGGGGCATCACCCGCATCATCGCCGTGGACAACCTGACCAAGGCGGACAAGTTCAAGAATCTGGTGGACTGCGAAATCGCCGATTACCTGGACAAGGGCGAGTTCCTCGAGCGCCTGCTCTGCGGCCACTTCGACGGCGACGTGGAGGCCATCTTCCACGAAGGCGCCTGCTCCGACACCATGGAGACCGACGGCCGCTACATGATGGAGAACAACTACCGCTACTCCCTGTCCCTGCTGGACTGGTGCCTGGAGCAGGAAGTGCAGCTGCTCTACGCCTCCTCCGCCGCCACCTATGGCGGCAGCAGCGTCTTCAAGGAAGAGCGGCAGTACGAGGCGCCCCTCAACGTGTACGGCTACTCCAAGTTCCTGTTCGACCAGATCGTGCGCCAGCGCCTGCCCGAAGCCGGTTCCCAGGTGGTGGGCTTCCGTTACTTCAATGTCTACGGCCCCCGGGAGAGCCACAAGGGGCGCATGGCCTCCGTCGCCTTCCACCATTTCAACCAGTACCGGGCCGAAGGCAAGGTCAAGCTGTTCGAGGGCTGCGACGGCTACGCCAACGGCGAGCAGCAGCGCGACTTCGTTTATGTGAAGGACGTGGCCAAGGTCAATCTGTACTTCCTCGACCATCCGGAAAAGTCGGGCATCTTCAACCTGGGCACCGGCCGGGCCCAGAGCTTCAACGACGTGGCCGTGGCCACGGTGAACAGCTGCCGCGCCGCCGAGGGCAAGCCGGCCCTGTCCCTGGAGGCGATGGTGCAGCAGGGGCTGGTGGAGTACGTGGCCTTCCCCGAAGCCCTCAAAGGCAAGTACCAGAGCTTCACCCAGGCCGACCTCAGCAAGCTGCGCAGCGCCGGCTATGGTGACGAGTTCGCCACCGTGGCCGAAGGCGTCGCCGACTACGTGCAATTCCTCAACGGACGCTGAGCCATGTACAAGACCCTGGAAGATTTCGTCGGCAATACGCCCCTGGTGCAGCTGAAGCGCCTGCCCGGCGAGGCCATTGCCCAGCGCGGCAACGTCATCCTGGCCAAACTGGAAGGCAACAATCCGGCCGGTTCGGTGAAGGATCGCCCGGCCCTCTCCATGATTTCCCACGCCGAGCAGCGGGGCGAGATCCGGCCCGGCGACACCCTGATCGAAGCCACCTCCGGCAACACCGGCATCGCCCTGGCCATGGCCGCCGCCATGCGTGGCTACCGCATGATCCTGGTGATGCCGGAAAACCAGAGCCTGGAGCGGCGCCAGACCATGCGTGCCTACGGCGCCGAATTGATCCTGACGCCCCGGGATGGCGGCATGGAACTGGCCCGGGACGTGGCCGAAAAAATGCGCGACGAAGGCAAGGGCATCATCCTCGACCAGTTCGCCAATCCGGATAATCCCCTGGCCCACTTCGAAGGCACCGGGCCGGAAATCTGGCGCGACACCAAGGGCCAGGTGACCCATTTCGTTTCCAGCATGGGCACCACCGGCACCATCATCGGTACTTCCCAGTTTCTCAAGAAAAAGAATCCGCGCATCCAGATTGTCGGCTGCCAGCCGGAAGAGGGCAGCCAGATTCCCGGCATCCGCAAATGGCCCGAAGCCTATCTGCCGAAAATCTACGAGCGCAGCCGGGTGGACCGCCTTGAATACGTGTCCCAGGCCGAGGCCGAGGACATGACCCGGCGCCTGGCCCGGGAAGAGGGCCTGTTCGCCGGCATCTCCTCCGGCGGCGCCCTGGCCGTGGCCCTGCGCCTGGCCCGGGAGCTGGAGAACGCCACCATCGTCACCATCGTTTGCGACCGGGGCGACCGTTACCTGTCCACCGGCGTTTTCCCCGCCTGAGTCCCATGGTTCCCGTCCTCGTCTTCGATATTGAAACCATCCCGGATGTGCCCGGGCTGCGCCGCCTGCACGATCTTCCCGCCGACCTCTCCGACGACGAGGTGGCCGAACTGGCCTTCCAGCAGCGCCGGGCCCAGAACGGCAGCGACTTCCTGCCCCTGCACCTGCAGCGGGTGGTGACCATCTCCTGCGCCCTGCGGGCCCGGGATGCCTTCAAGGTGTGGTCCCTGGCGGCGCCCGAGATTGGCGAAGGGGAGATCATCCAGCGCTTCTTCGACGGCATCGAGAAATTCACGCCCCAGATCGTTTCCTGGAACGGCGGCGGCTTTGATCTCCCGGTGCTGCACTACCGGGGCCTGATCCACGGCGTCGTAGCTCCCCGCTACTGGGACCTGGGCGACGGCGACTATGCCGATTCCCGGGACTTCAAGTGGAACAACTACATCAGCCGTTACCACACCCGCCACCTGGACCTGATGGACCTGCTGGCCATGTACCAGCCCCGGGCCAGCGCTCCCCTGGATGACCTGGCCAAGCTCATGGGCTTCCCCGGCAAGCTGGGCATGGACGGCGGCAAGGTGTGGCAGGCCTGGCAGGAGGGCAAGGCCGATGAGATCCGCGATTACTGCGAGACTGATGTGGTCAATACCTACCTGGTGTCTACCCGCTTCCGCCTGATGCGGGGAGAGGTCAGCCGGGAGGAGCATCTGGCCGAACTGGCCTTCATCAAGGCCGAACTGGCCAAGCTGGACAAGCCCCACTGGCAGGAATTCCTGGCCGCCTGGCCGGAGGTGACGGCGTGAAGCACGCCTTCCTCTTCCTCCTGGGGCTGCTGGCGGCGTTCGCGGCCAGGGCCGAGGTGGTGAATGTGGACAGCGCCGAAGTGGCCCGGCTGGTGGCCAGTGGCGTGGTCCTGGTGGATATCCGTACTGAGCCCGAATGGCGGGAAACCGGCGTCATTCCCGGCAGCCGTCTGCTCACCTTCTTCGATGCCAACGGCCGCGCCAATCCGGCGGCCTGGCTGGAGCAGCTGAAGACGGTGGCAGGTCCGGAGCAGCCGGTGATCCTCATCTGCCGCAGCGGCAACCGCACCCGGGCCGTCAGCGACTTCCTCGAACAGCAGGCCGGCTACAGCAAGATCTACAACGTGCGCCAGGGCATCCGCGCCTGGATCCAGGAGTCGCGCCCCGTCACCGCAGTGGCGCCGGCCCTGGCCAAATGTTCGCCCGGACGGTTGTGCTGATTTTTTTGTGGGGCGAAGCGAAAAAAGTCTCCTCAGCCCCTTGCGCGATTCTCTGGGATCGTTATAATTCGGCCTTCTTTGCAGGCGCGTAGCTCAGTTGGTTAGAGCACCACCTTGACATGGTGGGGGTCGTTGGTTCGAATCCAATCGCGCCTACCAACACCTTGAACGGAGCTGTACCGTGAATTTCCGAACTTGCACTATCCTGGTTCAGAAAGCCTAAGCGGTTCGCCTTCGTTCCTATGTCGAAAAAAAGTGCGGATCCGTCCGCACTTTTTTTTTGTCCAGAATTTAATGTGGCTGGAGAAATCATGCCCAATATCACGCTGCCCGACGGTTCCATCCGCTCCTTCGATGCTCCGGTGACCGTTGCCGAGGTTGCCGCCTCCATCGGTGCCGGCCTCGCCCGCGCCGCCCTGGCCGGCAAGGTGGACGGCAAGCTGGTGGACACTTCCCACCTGATGGAGCGTGATACCCAGCTGGCCATCGTCACCGACAAGGATGCGGACGGTCTGGAGATCATCCGCCACTCCACGGCCCACCTGCTGGCCTATGCGGTGAAGGAGCTGTTTCCCGAAGCCCAGGTGACCATCGGTCCGGTCATCGACAACGGCTTCTACTACGACTTCGCCTACAAGCGCCCCTTTACCCCTGAAGACCTGCTGGCCATCGAGAAGAAGATGGCCGAGCTGGCCAAGCGCGACATTCCGGTGAGCCGCGAAGTCTGGGCCCGGGACGATGCGGTCAAGTTCTTCCTGGAGCAGGGCGAGAAGTACAAGGCCGAGCTGATTGCCGCCATCCCGGCCGACCAGGATGTTTCCCTGTACCGGGAAGGCGAATTTGTGGACCTCTGTCGCGGCCCCCACGTCCCCTCCACCGGCAAGCTCAAGGTTTTCAAGCTGATGAAGGTGGCCGGTGCCTACTGGCGCGGCGATTCCAAGAACGAGATGTTGCAGCGCATCTACGGCACCGCCTGGGCCAAGAAGGAAGACCAGGAAGCCTACCTGCACATGCTGGAAGAGGCCGAGAAGCGGGATCACCGCCGCATCGGCAAGCATCTGGACTTGTTCCACATGCAGGATGAAGCGCCGGGCATGGTTTTCTGGCACCCCAAGGGCTGGGCCATCTGGCAGGAAATCGAGCAGTACATGCGCCAGGTCTATCGCGACAACGGCTACCAGGAAATCCGCTGCCCCCAGATTCTCGACCGCAGCATGTGGGAGAAGTCCGGCCACTGGGAGCACTACAAGAACAACATGTTCACCACGGAGTCGGAGAAGCGGGATTACGCCATCAAGCCGATGAATTGCCCGGGGCACGTGCAGGTGTTCAATTCCGATCTGCGCTCCTACCGCGACCTGCCCCTGCGCTACGGCGAGTTCGGCTCCTGTCACCGCAACGAGGCCTCCGGCGCCCTGCACGGCCTGATGCGGGTGCGCGGCTTCGTCCAGGATGACGGTCACATCTTCTGTACCGAAGACCAGATCGAAGCGGAAGTGACGGCTTTCAACGCCCTGGTGAAGAAGGTCTATGCCGACTTCGGTTTCGACCAGGTGGCGGTGAAGCTGGCCCTGCGCCCCGAAAGCCGTGTCGGTTCCGACGACATCTGGGACAAGGCGGAGAATGCCCTGCGGGCCGGCCTCAAGGCTTCCGGCCTGGAATGGGATGAATTGCCCGGCGAGGGTGCCTTCTACGGACCCAAGATCGAGTTCCACATCAAGGATGCCATCGGGCGTTCCTGGCAGTGCGGCACCATGCAGGTGGATTTCTCCATGCCGGGTCGCCTGGGTGCCGAGTATGTGGGCGAGGACAATGCCCGCCATGTGCCGGTGATGCTGCATCGGGCCATCCTCGGTTCCCTGGAGCGTTTCATCGGCATCCTGGTGGAAAACTATGCGGGTGCCTTGCCCCTGTGGCTGGCGCCGGTACAGGCCGTGGTGCTGAATATTTCGGAAAAACAGGCCGATTTTTCCGCCGAAGTGGTGAAAACCCTGCGTCAGGCAGGTTTGCGTGCCGAAGCGGATTTGCGCAATGAAAAAATTACCTATAAAATACGCGAACATAGCTTGAACCGGTTGCCTTATCAGCTCGTCATCGGCGACAAGGAAAAGGAAGCCGGCTTGGTGGCCGTGCGTACCCGCGGTGGTCAGGACCTGGGGCAGATGCCCGTGGCAAGCCTGATTGAGCGGCTTCTGGAAGAAGTCGCCGCGCGTAAGAGCACGGCTTAGTTTTTGTCCGTCCCCGAATGGGGCGGCCTGTTTTCGTGGAGATTGAACCATCGCCGCACTGCAAAAGGCGCATCGCGTCAACGAAGAAATCACGGTGCCGGAAGTCCGGCTTATCGGGGAAGAAGGCGAGCAGATTGGTGTCGTAACCATCCGTGCGGCGCTGCAAATGGCCGAAGAGGCCGGTGTGGATCTGGTGGAGATCGCTCCCCTGGCCAAGCCGCCGGTATGCCGGGTGATGGATTACGGCAAGTTCAAGTACCACGAGGCCAAGAAGCAGCACGAGGCCAAGCTGAAACAGAAGCAGGTACAGGTGAAGGAGATCAAGCTCCGTCCCGGTACCGACGAAAACGACTACCAGATCAAGCTGCGGAACATGACCCGCTTCCTGGAAGACGAAGACAAGGTCAAGGTGACCCTGCGCTTCCGTGGCCGTGAAATGGCCCACCAGGAAATCGGTATGCGTCAGCTGGAACGCATCAAGGCCGATTTGCTCGAGCTGGCACAGGTCGAGCAGATGCCGAAGATGGAAGGCCGCCAGATGGTGATGATGCTGGCGCCGAAGAAGAAGGTGTAATTGCAGTACCCGCCTCCGGACTCGTTCGGGGGCGATATAAGTGGTGCCGGGTAGTCAAGCGTTTCCGTCGGAAGCCACCTGGGATCATGTTAAAACCAAGGAGCATTCAATGCCCAAGATGAAGAGCAAGAGCGGTGCCGCCAAGCGGTTCAAAATCCGCGCTGGCGGCAGCATCAAGCGCGGTCAGGCGTTCAAGCGTCACATCCTGACCTCCAAGACCACCAAGAACAAGCGCCAACTGCGCGGTACCGAAGCCATTCACGACAGTGACAAGGCCTCCATCCGTGCCATGTTGCCCTACGCCTAATCAAGGAGATTAAAGATGCCCCGAGTTAAGCGTGGTGTAACGGCTCGCGCCCGTCACAAGAAGATTCTGGTTCAGGCCAAGGGTTACCGCGGCCGTCGCAAGAACGTATATCGCATCGCCAAGCAGGCGGTGATGAAGGCTGGTCAGTACGCCTACCGCGACCGTCGTCAGCGCAAGCGTCAGTTCCGTGCCCTGTGGATTGCCCGTATCAACGCGGCAGCCCGTGAAGTCGGCCTGAAGTACAGCACCTTCATGAATGGCCTGAAGAAGGCTCAGATCGAAGTGGACCGCAAGGTTCTCGCCGACCTGGCCGTGTTCGACAAGGCTGCGTTTGCCGCTCTGGCAAACCAGGCCAAGGCGAGCCTCGGCGCCTAAGCGTTAAGCAAGCGGAAAAAAGGAGGCTTCTGCCTCCTTTTTTTCTTGGTGCCGGCAGTATCGGCATCTCTGGTGTCTTTTTCGCCCGGGCACCCTAAATCCGGGGCGATAACAGAATTCGAACGACGCGAGCCCATGCAGAATCTCGAACAGATCGTCAGCGAAGCCCTTGCGGCTTTTGCTGCCACCCAGGACCCGGATGCCCTGGAACAGATCAAGGCCCGTTATCTGGGCAAGAGTGGTCAGATCACCGAATTGCTGAAGGGGCTGGGCAAACTGGCTCCGGAAGAGCGCAAGGCGGCCGGTGCCACCATCAACCAGGCCAAGGAACAGGTTGAGGGTGCCCTCAACGCCCGCCGCGAAGCCATCCGCCGCGCGGCCCTGGAGGCCCGTCTGGCCGAGGAATCCCTGGACGTGACCCTGCCCGGTCGGGGTGAAACCCGGGGTGGCCTGCATCCCGTCACCCGTACCCTGGAGCGCATCGAGGCCCTGTTCCGCTCCATCGGCTTTGAAGTGGCCGACGGTCCCGAGATCGAAACCGACTTCCACAACTTCACCGCCCTCAACACGCCGGAAAACCATCCGGCCCGCTCCATGCACGATACGTTCTATCTGCAGGACGAGCAGGGCGGCGTTGCCGAGGGGGTGCTGCTGCGCACCCACACCAGTCCCATCCAGGCCCGCTACATGCAGGCCCACGTGGCCAAGTACGGTCACCTCGAGACCATGCCCGAGATTCGCATCATTGCGCCGGGTCGGGTCTATCGCGTCGACTCCGATGCTACCCACTCCCCCATGTTCCACCAGGTCGAAGGCCTGTGGATCGGCGAGAACGTTTCCTTCGCCGACCTCAAGGGCGTGGTCGCCGATTTTCTGCGCCGCTTCTTCGAGAGCGACGACCTGAAGGTGCGCTTCCGTCCTTCCTTTTTCCCCTTTACCGAGCCTTCTGCCGAGATCGACGTGGCCTTCATGAGCGGCGCCCTGGAAGGGCGCTGGCTGGAGATCGCCGGCTGCGGCATGGTGCACCCCAATGTGCTGCGCCATGCCGGCATCGATCCGGAAAAGTACACCGGCTTTGCCTTCGGCTTTGGTCCGGACCGTCTCACCATGCTGCGCTACGGGGTCAATGACCTGCGCCTGTTCTTCGACGGCGACCTGCGCTTCCTGAAGCAATTTGTCTAAGGATTGATCGTGAAATTCTCCGAATCCTGGCTCCGTACCTTCGTCAATCCTGATCTGTCCACCGACGCTCTGGCCCATCTGCTGACCATGGCGGGCCTGGAAGTGGAAGAGCAGGACCCCGTTGCGCCCGCCTTCACCCAGGTGGTGGTGGCCCATGTCCTGGAAGTGGTGAAGCACCCGGATGCCGACCGCCTCAACGTCTGCCAGGTGGATGCCGGTAACGGTCCGGTGCAGATCGTCTGCGGCGCCCCCAATGTGGCCGCCGGACTCAAGGTGCCCTGTGCCCTGCCCGGTGCCGTGCTGCCCGGCGACTTCAAGATCAAGGTGGCCAAGGTGCGCGGCGTCGAGTCTTCCGGCATGTTGTGTTCCGCCCGGGAACTGGGCATCGCCGAAGATGCTTCCGGTCTCCTGGTGCTGCCGGCCGATGCCCCCGTTGGGGAAAGCATCCGCCGCTACCTGGACCTGGACGACACCCTGTTCACCCTGAAGCTCACGCCCAACCGGGCCGATTGCCTCTCCCTCACCGGTGTGGCCCGCGAAGTGTCGGCCCTGACCGGCGTGGCGGCTGTCTATCCGGTAGTGGAACCCGTGGCGCCTGCTTGCGATGCCCGCCGGGAAGTGGTGCTGGACGCTCCGGAGGCTTGCCCCCGTTACGCCGGCCGGGTGGTGCGCGGCATCAATGCCAAGGCGCCCACGCCTGAGTGGATGCAGAAGCGCCTGGAGCGCAGCGGCATCCGTTCCATCTCCGCCGTGGTGGATGTCACCAACTACGTCATGCTGGAACTGGGGCAGCCCCTCCATGCCTTCGACGACGCCAAGCTCCAGGGGGCCATCCACGCCCGCCTGCCCAAGGCCGGGGAAAAGCTGTTGCTGCTCAACGAGCAGACTATCGATATCGACGCCGACGTGCTGGTGATTGCCGACGATGCCAAGCCCCTGGCTCTGGCCGGCATCATGGGTGGCGAAGAGAGCGGCGTCACCCTGGAAACCACCGACCTGTTCCTGGAGTCGGCCTTTTTCACTCCTTTTGCCATTGCCGGGAAGGCCCGCCGTTACGGCTTCTCCAGCGATGCCTCCCACCGCTTCGAGCGGGGCGTCGATTTCGCCGGTGCCGTCCGTGCCCTGGAGCGGGCTACCCGCCTGATCCTCGATATTTGTGGTGGCCAGGCCGGTCCCGTGACGGAAGCGGTGGCCGCACTGCCCCAGCGTCAGCCGGTGCGTCTGCGCACGGCCCGGGTGAACAAGGTGCTGGGTGTGCCTTTCAGTGCCGAGGCCATTGCCTCCCTGCTGGGTCGTCTGGGTCTGCCCTTCGTCCAGGAAGGTGGCGACTTCGTGGTGACGCCTCCCAGCTTCCGTTTCGACATCGAGATCGAGGGAGATCTGATCGAGGAAGTGGTGCGGGTTCATGGCTACGACGAGATTCCGGCGCCGCCGCCGGTGGCCCGGGCCGCCATGCTGCCCATGCCGGAAGGCAAGCGGCAGATCCAGCGCCTGCGCCAGATCCTGGCCGATGCCGGTTACCAGGAAGTGGTCAATTTCGCTTTCGTCGAAGAAGGTTGGGAAAAGGATTTCGGCGGCAACGCCGATCCCATCCGCCTGGCCAATCCCATTGCCAGCCAGATGGGGGTCATGCGTTCCACCCTGATCGGTGGTCTGGTGGCCACCCTGGCCAACAACCTGAAGCGCAAGCAGAGCCGGGTACGGATCTTCGAAACCGGTCGCAGCTTCCACAAGGATGCCGCCGCCCAGCCCGTGGCCGGCTACCGTCAGCCCTGGAAGCTGGCCGGCCTGGCCGCCGGCGATGCCCTGCCCGAGCAATGGGGCAGCGCCGCCCGCAAGGTGGACTTCTTCGACGTCAAGGGTGACCTGGAAGCGCTGCTGCAGCCCTTTGCCGCACGTTTCGAGAAGGCCGCCCATCCGGCCCTGCATCCCGGCCGTGCTGCCCGCCTGCTCCTGGATGGCAAGGAAATCGGGGTGGTTGGCGAACTGCATCCCGAATGGGTGCAGAAGTACGACCTGCCGTCGCCGCCGGTGGTCTTCGAACTGGATCTGGAGCCCCTGCTGGCCGGGCGTCTGCCCCAGTATGCCGAGCTTTCCCGCTTCCCCGCCGTGGTGCGGGACCTGGCGGTGGTGGTGGACAAGGGCATGGCCCTGCAGTCCCTGCTGGACGGCCTGAAAGCCCAGCGGCCGCCCCTGGTTCAGGACATCCAGCTGTTCGATGTCTACACCGGCAAGGGGGTCGATGAAGGGAAGAAAAGCCTTGCATTCCGCATAGTTATGCAAGATACTCAAAAAACTTTGCAAGATGCGGAAGTGGATGTTGCCCTGCAGCAGCTGGTGGCCCTCCTGGAGCATCAATTTGCCGCCAAACTCCGTGTCTGATCAGGGAAAACAATGACTCTCACCAAAGCAGAACTTGCCGACCTGCTTTTCGAAAAGGTCGGACTCAACAAGCGCGAAGCCAAGGACATGGTGGAAGCCTTTTTTGAGGAAATCCGCAATGCACTGGAACGGGGCGAAGGCGTCAAGCTTTCCGGCTTCGGTAATTTTCAGTTGCGCGACAAGCCCCAGCGTCCCGGGCGCAACCCCAAGACCGGCGAGGAGATTCCGATCACCGCCCGCCGCGTCGTTACCTTCCATGCCAGCCAGAAGCTGAAGGCCGAGGTGGAGCAGTCCTACGATGGAAAGCAGTCCTAAGGAAAGCGGCAAGGAAGAGCTGCCGCCCATCCCCGCCAAGCGTTACTTCACCATCGGTGAAGTGAGCGAGCTTTGCGGCGTCAAACCCCACGTGCTGCGTTACTGGGAGCAGGAGTTCACCCAGCTGCGGCCGGTGAAACGCCGGGGCAACCGCCGCTATTACCAGCATCACGAAGTGCTGCTGGTGCGTCGTATCCGAGAACTTCTTTATAATCAGGGCTTTACCATTAGCGGTGCGCGTAATCGCCTGGAAGAGGGGCATGGCGCCACGGAATCCGTGGAGAGCACCGTTCCCGCTGCCCAGGCCTTGCGTCAGGAGCTTTTGGGGATTATTGAATTACTTCGTGTTTGAAAGCTATTTACAAATTTAATTCGTTTCTGTATAGTTTCGTTTCTCGAGTCGGGGCGTAGCGCAGCCTGGTAGCGCACTTGCATGGGGTGCAAGGGGTCGCGAGTTCGAATCCCGCCGCCCCGACCAGTAGTTCCGAAAAAACCGGCCCCAGGCCGGTTTTTTCATTTCCAGCTTTCCTTTTTCTCCTTGTTTCTCCATTTTTCCGATTTCAGCGGAGAATTATTCCTGTTGTCGATTGCGGCAGGGAAAATAATCCATATAAAATCGGTTGCCCGACAATGAGCTGCCCGCATTGTCGCCATCGAATCGATTCCCTTATTCCGTAAAGGAAATAAACATGGATATTTCTTCCCTGTCCCTGGCCGAACTGAAGCTTCTGCAACAGCAAATTCCCCTGGAAATCAAAAAGCGCGAGGTTCAGGAAAAGGAAAAAGTCCTGAATGAATTGAAACTGATCGCCGAATCCCGGGGCTTTTCCCTGGATCAGCTGCTCAAGGGCGGCGAAAAGGGCAAGGCCAAGTCCGGCCGCAGCGTTCAGGTGAAATACCGCCATCCCCAGAATGCCGACCTGGCCTGGACCGGTCGCGGCCGCAAACCCCAGTGGGTGCAGGAATGGCTGAACGGCGGGCGCAAGATCGAGGAACTGGCTGTCTGATCAGCTCCGGTCCGGTAGTTTCTTTCTGCCAACAATAAAAAGCCCTGTTCCGTTCCATGCGCATTCTCCTCAGTAACGACGACGGTTATTTCGCCACCGGCATTGAAGTGCTGGCCCGTACCCTGGCCGATATCGCCGACATCACCGTGGTCGCCCCCGAAAGGGACCGGAGCGGGGCGAGCAATTCCCTGACCCTGGACCGGCCCCTGTCCCTGCGACGAGCCCCCAACGGCTTTTATTTCGTCAATGGCACCCCGACGGATTGCGTCCATCTCGCCGTCACCGGCATGCTGGATGAACTGCCGGACATGGTGGTCTCGGGCATCAACCACGGGGCCAACATGGGGGACGACACCGTCTATTCCGGCACCGTGGCGGCGGCGACGGAGGGCCATCTGCTGGGCGTTCCGGCCATTGCCGTTTCCCTGGTGGGCAAGGAAGCGAGCCAGTTCGAGACGGCAGCCCGGGTGGCCCGGGATCTGGTGCTGCGCTTCCAGCAGGCGCCCCTTGGCCAGCCGGCCCTGCTCAACGTCAATGTGCCGGATGTGCCCTACGCCGAACTGAAGGGCGTGGCCGTAACCCGGCTGGGCAAGCGCCACAAGGCCGAGCCGGTGGTCAAGGCGCGCACGCCGCGCAATGAAACGGTTTACTGGGTTGGTGCTGCGGGTGCCGCCCAGGATGCCGGCGAAGGCACCGATTTCCATGCCGTGGCCCAGGGCTGGGCCTCTGTCACGCCGTTGCAGATCGACCTGACCCACAATCAGCAGCTGCCCGAGCTGCGGAACTGGTTGCGCTGATGGCAACGGGCGTTTCCGGTATCGGCATGACCTCCCTGCGCACCCGCATGCGCATGGTGGAGCGTCTGCGGGACAAGGGCATCGTGGACGAGACGGTGCTCGCCGCCATGGCTGCCGTGCCCCGCCACATCTTCGTCGAAGAGGCCATGGCCCACCGGGCCTATGAGGACACGGCCCTGCCCCTGGGCCATTCCCAGACCATTTCCCAGCCCTATATCGTGGCCCGCATGATCGAACTGTTGCGGGCCGGGCGTGAACAGAGTCTGCCCGGCGGTCTCGGCAAGACCCTGGAGATCGGCGCCGGTTGCGGCTACCAGGCAGCGGTGCTGGCCCAGCTGGCGCCCGACGTCTATGCCGTGGAACGGATCGAGCCCCTGATCGAACGGGCCAAGCAGAACCTGCGGCAGATGCAGCAGTTCAACGTGCGCCTCAAGTATGCCGACGGTCAGCTGGGGCTGCCGGAAGCGGCCCCCTATCACACCATCATCGTCGCCGCCGCGGCCAACCGGGTGCCGCCCGCGCTTTTGCAGCAGCTGGCGGTTGGTGGCAGAATGGTCCTGCCCGTGGGGGCCGGCGAGCAAGCCCTGCACCTGATCGAACGCACGCCCCAGGGGTTCCTTGAGACCAAGCTTGACGCGGTGCGTTTCGTGCCGCTGCTGTCAGGAGTCGAATGAAAACGCCAGGTTTTATCTTCCGTGCCGCCACCCTGAGCGGCATTGCGGCCCTGCTGTTCCTGGCCGGTTGTGCCAGCCATGCGCCGGCGCCGGTGGTCGAGCGCGGGGTGCCGAGCAAGCCGGCTGCCGCCTCCAAGGATTTCTACACGGTCAAGAAGGGCGACACCCTCTACAGCATCGCCCTGGATAATGGCCAGGACTACAAGGACGTGGCCGCCTGGAACAACCTGGAAAATCCCAACCGCATCCTGGTGGGGCAGCAGCTGCGCGTGACGCCGCCCGACGGTGGTGCTGCCGGCACGGCGGTGGCCAAGCCCATCGGTGGCGGGGTGGTGGAAAGCCGTTCCCTGGATGGCGGCCCGGTGCCGGCTGCGGCCAGCGACACGCTCAAGCGGGAGCCCAAGGCCGGCAAGGAAACCTATTCCGACCAGGCCTGGGCCAAGGCCCAGAACCAGAACAATGCCCAGAGCGCTGCCGCCAAGCCGGCAGAGCCCGTCCGCAGCGAGGCACCGGCTGCTGCCGCGGCCCCCGCTGCTGCCGATGTGACCTGGGCTTGGCCCGCCGGCGGCAAGTCCATTGCCGGCTTCAACGAGGCCACCAACAAGGGCGTGGACATCGCCGGCAAGCTGGGCGAACCGGTGCTGGCGGCGGCCGACGGCAAGGTGGTGTACAGCGGCAGCGGCCTGCGGGGCTACGGCAAGCTGGTGATCATCAAGCATGACGCCACCTTCCTCTCCGCCTACGCCCACAACAACAACATCCTGGTCAAGGAAGGCCAGTCCGTCACCCGGGGGCAGAAGATCGCCGAGATGGGCAATTCGGACACGGACCAGGTGAAGCTGCACTTCGAAATCCGTCGGCAGGGCAAGCCGGTGGATCCCACCCAGTACCTGCCCAAGCGCTGACAGGTCTGCCGTGCGCGACGACGCCGACGCCGCTGATTTTCCCGACGGGGATGCGGAGGAGGCGTTCGCCGCGGACGAGGCCCAGGACGAGTCCCTGGCTGCCGCTGCGACGGCGGCAGAGGGCGACGACGGGGCGCCGCCGGCCTATGAACTGCTCAACGACGTCACCCAGCTCTATCTCAACGAGATCGGTGCCAAGCCCCTGCTGACGCCGGCGGAGGAGCTGGAATGGTCCCGCCGGGCCAAGGCCGGGGAATTCGCCGCCCGGCAGAAGATGATCGAGCACAACCTGCGCCTGGTGGTGAATATCGCCAAGCACTACCTGAACCGGGGCATTCCCCTGCTCGATCTGGTGGAAGAGGGCAACCTGGGGCTCATCCATGCCCTGGAGAAATTCGATCCGGAGCGGGGCTTCCGCTTTTCCACCTACGCCACCTGGTGGATCCGCCAGAGCATCGAGCGGGCCATCATGAACCAGTCCCGCACCATCCGCCTGCCGGTGCACGTGGTCAAGGAAATCAACGTGGTGCTGCGGGCCATGCGCCATCTGGACGGGGCCCGCGGCCTGACGCCGTCCCGGGAGACCCGGGTGGAGGAAGTGGCCCACCTGCTGGGCAAGCCGGTGGATGACATCCGCCACATCCTCCATCTCAACGAGCACGTGGCCTCCCTCGACACGCCCCTGGACATCGACCCCAACCACACGGTGGGGGACTCGGTGGCCGACGATTCCGCCGGGGCCGACCCGGTGGGGGTGCTGCAGGAAAACGAACTCAACGACCTGGTGCTGCAGTGGGTGGAACAGCTGCCGGAAAAGCAGCGCCAGGTGGTGGAGCGCCGTTACGGCCTGAAGGGGGCGGAGATCGCCACCCTGGAAGCCATCGCCGCCGACCTGGGCCTGACCCGGGAACGGGTGCGGCAGATCCAGGGCGAGGCCCTGAGCCAGCTGCGGCGCATCATCAAGCGCGGCGGCGTGGACCGGGACAGCATCCTCTAGCAGGCCCGCCCCTCCGGCCTCCCAGCCCCATGCTCAGTGGCCCCGGGCCTGCCTACTGGCCGGCCGCCAGCAGGGCCTGTTTTTCTTCCCGCAGTTTTTCCCCCAGCTGGAACACCGCCATGGCGTAGAAGCTGGAGCGGTTGTAGCGGCTGATCACCCAGAAATTCTGTTCCCCCAGCCAGTATTCCGTCGGCGCGTCCGGCGTCACCAGGTCCACCATGGCATAGCGGGCCCCGTCCGGGCCCGGGGCGGCCAGGCCGGCCCGGCGCAGGGTGCTGGCGCTTTGCCGCAGGGTGAGGTCGGTCTGGGTCAGTTCCGCCGGGGGCTCCGTGCCCAGGGGCAGGGGATGGGCCACCGGGGCGCCGGTCTGCCAGCCGTGCTGGGCGAGGAAACTGGCGACGCTGCCGATGGCGTCCTCCGGGCTGTTGCGCAGGTCTATCTGGCCGTCGCCGTCGAAGTCCACGGCGAAGCGGCGCTGGCTGCTGGGCATGAATTGGGGAATGCCGATGGCGCCGGCGTAGGAGCCCTTGATCTCCAGGGGCGACTGGCGGTTCTCCCGGGCCAGCAGCAGGAAATTTTCCAGCTCGCCGCGGAAGAACTCGGCCCGGGGCGGATAGCGGAAGGCCAGGGTGGCCAGGGCCTGCAGCACGGAATAGCGGCCGGTGTTGCGGCCGTATTCGGTTTCGACGCCGATGATGGCGACGATGATTTCCTCCGGCACGCCATAGACGGCGCTGGCCTTGGCGATGGTGGCGGCGTGGCGCTGCCAGAAAAGCAGACCCTGCTGGCTGCGGCGGTCGTTCACGAAACGTTCCCGGTAGCGCTGCCAGGAGCGGCGCTCGGCGCTGGCGGCGGGCTGGATGGCACTGAGCACGGAGGCGTTGGGGCCGGTGGCGGCGAACAGGGATTTCAGCTCCGCCTCGCTGAAGCCGTGGCGCTGGGCCATGTCGGCGGCGAAGGCGGCGGCCTGCTCGTCGTTGGCGAAGGTTTCCTGGGGGCGGGCGCCGGCAGCGAAAGCGGGGGCGGCCAGGAGCGGGATGAATAGGGCGATTCGGGCGGTACTGCGCCGCAAGGCATGTTTCAAGAGGGTCTCCGGGATGGCAGCTCGCGGATGCAGGCGGCTAGCCGTTCTAGCAGTTGTTGTCGGTCACGGGGCGCCAATGGTGGCCCATAGCGCAGGGTGGCGTAAAGCCCCGCAATGGCTTCGGCCTGGGGCGCCAGGGTGGGCAGGCGCTCTCCCAGCCGGCGGCCGTAGGCCAGGGGGCCTTCCCACGGGGCCCGCGCCAGGTCCGGGGCGAGGCGGGCGCTGCGGCGGCAGAAGCGCTGCCACAGGCGTTCCTCCGGGGCCAGGCGGGGGCGCCGGCCCAGGCTCCACAGGGTCAGCAGAAGCAGGAGCAGGCCGCAGGCGGCCGCCAGGGCGGCGCTCATATTGCGCCAGTCCGGCTGCTGCAGGCCGAGGCGGGAGAGCAGCTGGCGCTGGCGTTCCGGGGTGTAGCCGAGGACCCACTGGTTCCAGGCGTTGTTGGCCGCTTCCCAGCGGTGGCGCAGGCGCACCAGCCAGTCCAGGTCCACCCGGGCCAGCAGGGGCAGGGCTTCGTCGTCGGGCAGGGCGGCGGCGATGCCGGCCTCGATGCGCGCCGGGGATATGGCCGCGGTGGGGTCCACCCGCCGCCAGCCCTGGTCTTCCAGCCAGACTTCGGCCCAGGCGTGGGCGTCGGACTGGCGCACCGTCAGGTAGCCGTCCACCGGGTTGATGTCGCCGCCCTGGTAGCCGGTCACCACCCGGGCCGGCACGCCGGCGGCCCGCATCAGGACGACGAAGGCCGAGGCGTAGTGTTCGCAGAAGCCGCGGCGGGTGGCGAACAGGAACTCGTCCACCCCGTCCCGTCCCAGCAGGGGCGCGCGCAGGGTGTAGAAGAAGGGTTCCTGGCGGAAGTGGGCCAGGGCCCGCTGCACCAGGCTGGCCGGGCGGGGATCGGCGCGACGCCATTGTTCCGCCAGCTCCCGGGTGCGCGGATTGCGTTCCGCCGGCAGCTGCAGGGCCCGTTGCAACACCAGCGGCTGCTCCTGGCGGTTGTGGCGATAGTCCAGCACCGAGCGGAAGGCCTGCCGGCTGCGGCTGGTCAGGGGCGCCGGCGCCAGCACCTGCAGGTCGTGGCCGATGCTGGCCTCGGCGGGGACGGCGGTGGGGCTGTCCAGGGCCAGCAGCCAGCGCTGGTTGTGGGGTTCCAGGGTGGTGACGTAGGCCACTTCCGCTCCCCGGGCTTCCACCTGGGGCTTGCGCTGGGGCAGGAAGCGGGGGCGCCAGACGCCGTCGGCGAAATAGTCCAGCACCGGGCCGCGCCAGTAGAGCTGGGAGCGGGGCGGCGTCTCGCCCTGGAACTGGACGCGGAAGGCGATGCTGCCGTTCTGGATGAGATTGGCCAGGCTGCCCGGGGCCATGGTCTCCGAGAGGCCGCTGAGCCCCGCATGGGCGTCCCGGGGCAGACCCCAGAGGGGGCCGGAGATGCGCGGAAAGAGCAGGTACAGCACCAGCATGAAGGGTAGGGCCTGCAGGGTCAGCACACCGGCGTAGCGCAGGCTGGCCAGGGGCCGGGCCCGGTCATCGCCGTGCAGGCGCAGCAGGGTCGCCGTGAGCAGCACCAGGGCCAGGAGCATCCACAGGCCGGTGGGAATGCTCTGGGAGTGGAAGTAGTGGGTGAGCAGGAGGAAGTAACCCAGCATCAGCACCACCACCCCATCCCGGCGTTGCCTCAGTTCCATCAGCTTGAGGGCCAGGAACAGCACCAGCAGGCTGACACCCGCATCCCGGCCGAGAAGGGTGCGGTATTCGACGACGATGGCGGCCAGGCTGCCGAGGGATACCAGGGACAGCAGCCAGCGGGGCGGCAGGGGCAGCTGGCGCAGCCACAGCCAGGCGCGCCAGGCCAGGACCAGGCCGGCAATGGCAGTGAGCCAGAGGGGCTGGTGCAGGGTGTGGGGCCCGGCCGTGGCGAGGGCGCACAGCAGCAGCCAGGGCAGCACGCTGTGGGGCAGGGGCGACGGCAGCGGACGGCGCTGCCGGCGCCAGGGCAGGCGCCAGTTCATGGCTGACGGGTTCCCGCAGGCGACCACAGGGCCAGGGTTTCCAGGCAGCGCTGGCGGTGGGCCGGGCCGCTGCCCCGGGGGATGTCCACTCCGGGCAGCTGCAGGCCGTAGCTCAGGCCCTCGGCTTCCGCCGCCAGGACCCAGCCGGTGAGGAGGGAGAGGCCCCGTTCCACGTCGCAGCCGGGGGGCAGGTCCTGCCAGTCGAGGCGGATTTCCTCGGCGCCGCCGCCGGCAAAGTGCTTCACCGGCAGGGGCCGTTCCGCCGGCTCCCGGGCTGCCGCCTTCCAGGCGATGTGGCGCAGGGGGTCGGCCGGCTGGCGCGGACGCAGTCCGGCGAAGTCCTCCTGGCCGTTGCCGCCCCGGCTGTCGCCGGCCTGGGGCACGCTGCGGGCCCGGGGCAGGGGGCTGGACAGGGGCGCGGGATAGACCAGGTGCCGGGCCGCGGGCAGAAAGTAGGCCCAGGCGCGGAAGAGGCCCAGGGGATAGACGCTGGCGACGGTCAGCCGCGGCAGGGGGCGGTATCCCCGGGGCTGGGGCGGCAGGGGCAGGCTGACGCTGCTGCTGTCCGGGAGGTCCAGTTCCGCCAGGATGGGGCCGGCGCCGGCGTCCAGGGCCAGGGCCCGTCGCGGCCGGGTGTCGGGGCGGTCCAGGTGCAGGGTCAGGCGGGCCTGCTCGCCGGCGAAGACCGGGGCTACGGCGCCGGCCTGGAGCCCCAGGCCGAGCAGGTTGCGGAAGGTATGCACCATGGCCACCAGTCCCAGGCCCGCCAGCAGGAACACCAGGGCGTGGCCCAGGGCCAGGTCGTAATTGATGGCCCCCAGCAGCATCACCACCAGGGCCAGGGCGTAGAGGAGGCCGCTGCGGGTGGGCAGGATGTAGATGCGCCGCCGCTCCAGGCGGACTGCGCCGCCCTCGGGCTGGAGACGGAATAGCCAGCGTTGCCAGCGCTGGGCCTGGGCGCGCAGGTCCATGGTCTGCCGGTTCAGGGCAGGGCCACGCCGCGCAGCAGGGCCAGGGCTTCCTCGGGACTGGCATGGCCGCTGCCCTGGGCCAGGGGCAGGCGGTGGCAGGCGAGGGCGGGCCAGACGGCCTGGACGTCTTCCGGCAGTACCTGGCGGCGTCCGGCCAGGTAGGCCCAGGCCCGGGACACCGCCAGCAGGGCCAGGGCGGCCCGGGGGCTGAGACCGTGGCGGAAGGCGGGGGCGCGCCGGCTGGCTTCCACCAAAGCCTGCACATAGTCGAGCAGGGGCGGCGCCGCATGGACCCGCTCCACCTCGTCCTGCAAGCCGGCCAGGGCCGGGGGCGTCAGGCAGGGCGCCAGCGCAGCCACCTGGCTGCGGCGGCCGCCGGATTCGAGCAGGGCCCGCTCGGCCCGGCTGTCCGGGTAGCCCAGTTCCAGGCGCAGGAGGAAACGGTCCAGCTGGGACTCGGGCAGGGGAAAGGTGCCGACCTGGTGGGCCGGGTTCTGGGTGGCGATGACGAAAAAGGGTTCCGGCAGGGGCCGGGTGATGCCTTCGGCGGTCACCTGGTGTTCTTCCATGGCTTCGAGCAGGGCGCTCTGGGTCTTCGGCGTGGCCCGGTTGATTTCGTCCGCCAGCACCACCTGGGTGAAGATGGGCCCGGGGAGGAAGCGGAAGTCGGCGTGTTCCCGGTCGAAGATGGAGACGCCCAGGATGTCCGCCGGCAGCATGTCGCTGGTGAACTGGATGCGCTGGAAATCCAGGCCCAGCAGCCGGGCCAGGGTGTGGGCCAGGGTTGTCTTGCCGACGCCGGGCAGGTCCTCGATGAGCAGGTGGCCCCGGGCCAGCAGGCAGGCCAGGGCCAGCCGGACCTGGGTGTCCTTGCCGAGGATGACGCGGTTGGCGGCATCGAGGACGGCGGCGATGCCGTCGCCCGGAGAGGTCTGGGAGGCTGGAAGGGGCATGGCTTGTGGCTTCCCGATGTTGGGATAATAATCACAGATGAGAACGGTAGCAGCACGAACGATTATATCCATAACCAAAATCCGGACCGGGAGGAGACGTCTCCGCACAGGAGACAGCGCACCCAGGGCCGCTCAACGCTCGGACGACCTACGTGACCACCACCGCCTTCATTACCCATCGGGACTGCCAGTTGCACGACATGGGGTCCTACCACCCGGAATGTCCCGCCCGTCTCACGGCCATCAGCGACCAGATGATCGCTCAGGGGCTGGATCCCTATTTTTCCTACTACGACGCGCCCCTGGCCACCCTGGAGCAGATGCTGCGCGCCCACTCGCCGGCCTACCTGGAACGGCTCAAGCGCACGGCCCCGGAAAACGGCATCGCCCACCTGGACCCGGATACGGCCATGAATCCCCACACCTGGACGGCGGCCCAACGCTCCGCCGGCGCCGGTGTCATGGCCGTGGATCTGGTGCTGAAGGGCGAGGCGACCGATGCTTTCTGTGCCATCCGCCCCCCCGGCCACCACGCCGAGCGGGAAAACTGCATGGGCTTCTGCTTCGTCAACAACATCGCCGTGGCGGCCCGCCATGCCCTGGAAGTCCATGGCCTGAAGCGGGTGGCCATCGTCGATTTCGACGTGCACCACGGCAACGGCACCGAAGACATCTTCAAGGACGATCCGCGGGTGCTCATGGTCAGCATGTTCCAGCACCCCTTCTTCCCCTACAGCGGGGCCGACGGGACTGCCGACAACATGTGCAACGTGCCCCTGCCGGCCGGTACCGGCGGCGAGGACTTCCGCATGGTCGTTTCCGACATCTGGCTGCCCCGCCTGCACGAGTTCCGGCCCGAGCTGCTGTTCATTTCCGCCGGCTTCGACGCCCACTATGAAGACGACATGGGCAGCATGAAGCTGGTGGAGTCCGACTTCGCCTGGGTCACCCAGCAACTGAAAACGGTGGCCCAGCGTCACTGCCAGGGGCGCATCGTCTCCATGCTGGAAGGCGGTTACGTCCTCTCCTCCCTGGCGCGCAGCGTTTGCGCCCACCTGCGGGCCCTGGCCGATCTCTGAGCCTTGCCCGGGACCCGGGCGCCTCAGGCCCGGGTCACATTCCTTTACACTTCTGCCCTGATCTTCGGGGTAGAATCCTGCGATCATTTTTCCCGAATTCGTGACCTCCATGATTACCGGTTCCATTGTTGCCATCGTCACCCCCATGTCCGACGATGGCCGTCTCGATTACGACAGCCTGAAGAAGCTCATCGATTTCCACGTACAGGAAGGGACGGACGGCATCGTCATCGTCGGCACCAGCGGCGAGTCCCCCACCGTCAATGTGGACGAGCATGCCGAGCTGATCCGTACCACGGTCAAGCATGCGGCCGGCCGGATTCCGGTGATCGCCGGTACCGGCGCCAATTCCACCTCCGAGGCCATCGAGCTGACCCGCTTCGCCAAGAGCGTCGGCGCCGATGCGGCCCTCTCCGTGGTGCCCTACTACAACAAGCCGACCCAGGAAGGCCTGTACCAGCATTTCCGTTCCATCGCCGAAGCGGTGGACATCCCGGTGATTCTCTACAACGTGCCTGGCCGCACCGTGGCGGACATGTCCAACGACACCGCCCTGCGCCTGGCCCAGATCGACAACGTGGTGGGCATCAAGGACGCCACCGGCAACCTGGAGCGCGGCGCCGACCTGATCGCCCGCGCCCCGGCCGACTTCGCCATCTATAGCGGCGACGACGCTTCCGCCGTGGCCCTGATCCTGCTGGGCGGCAAGGGCGACATTTCCGTCACCGCCAACGTGGCGCCCCGCCTGATGCACGAGATGTGCGCCGCCGCCCTGGCCGGCGACGTGGCCAAGGCCCGGGAAATCCACTTCAAGCTGCTGGGACTGCACCGCCATCTGTTCTGCGAAGCCAATCCCATCCCGGTGAAGTGGGCCGTGCAGCAGCTGGGCCTCATCCCCGGCGGCATCCGCCTGCCCCTGACCACCCTCTCGCCCGAATGCCACGAGCGGGTGCGCTCTGCCATGCGCCAGGCCGGCGTGCTTGCCTAAGTTACGGAATCCCATGAAGCGTATCGTTTGCACGCCCCTGGTGGCGTCCCTCCTGCTGGCAGGGTGCAGCGGCATCCTGCCGGAATCGAAGAAGATTGATTACAAGTCGGCCATCAAGGCTCCGACCCTGGAGATTCCTCCGGACCTGACCTCTCCCACCCGGGATGACCGCTATGCGGTGCCGGATACGGGTGGCCGCGGCAGCGCCACCTTCTCCGCCTATGCGGCCGAGCGGGATCCCCAGGCCCGGGGCTCCGCCAAGAGCAGCGAAGTGCTGCCCCAGGTGGACAAGACCCGCATCGAGCGTTCCGGCACCCAGCGCTGGCTGGTGGTGGCCGGCACCCCCGACCAGGTCTGGCCCATGATCAAGGACTTCTGGCAGGAGACCGGCTTCCTGGTCAACGTGGAAGTGCCCGAGGCCGGCGTGATGGAAACCGACTGGGCTGAAAACCGCGCCAAGATCGGCGAGGACATCATCCGCAGCACCCTGGGCAAGATGTTCGACTCCCTCTATTCCACCGCCGAGCGCGACAAGTTCCGCACCCGTATCGAACCGGGGGCCGAGCCGGGCACCGTGGATATTTTCATCAGCCATCGCGGCATGTATGAGGTGTATATCTCCGAAGGCAAGGACCAGACCCGCTGGCAGCCCCGGGAAGCTGATCCGGAACTGGAGGCGGAGATGCTGCGCCGCCTGATGGTCCGGTTCGGCACGGAAGAGAAGAAGGCCGAGGCCATGGTGGCTGCGGCCAAGGACCGTCAGGTCGAGCGGGCCAAACTGACCCGGGCCGATGACGGCCAGGGTGCCCTGGAACTGCAGGAACGCTTCGACCGGGCCTGGCGCCGCGTCGGCCTGTCCCTGGATCGGGTCGGCTTCACCGTGGAAGACCGGGATCGCTCCAAGGGTCTGTTCTTCGTCCGTTATGTGGACCCGGAAGTGGACGACAAGAAGGCCGACAAGAGCTTCATGTCCAAGCTGGCCTTCTGGAAGGGTGACGACAAGTCCGATTCCAAGATCCAGTACCGCATCCTGGTGAAGGATCAGGGCAGCAGTTGTACCGTCCAGGTGCTTTCCCGCGAAGGCGGTGTGGACCGTTCCGATACCGCCAAGAAGATTCTGGGCCTGCTGTACGAACAGTTGAAGTAAGCGACCGCCGCAATGCGCTTCGCCTCCCTGGGAAGCGGCAGCCGGGGCAACGGTCTGATGGTCGAGTCCGGTGGCACGCGCGTACTGCTGGACTGTGGCTTCTCCCTGCGGGAAGCCACCTACCGGCTGCAGCGCCTGGGGGTGGAGCCGGAAACCCTGGCCGGCGTGCTGGTCACCCATGAGCATTCCGACCATCTGGCCGGTGTGGTGCGCCTCGCTGCCAGGTTCAACCTGCCGGTGTGGCTGACGACCGGCACCGCGACCATGCTGCCGGAGTCCGAGTCCGCCTACGGGCAGCTACGGCGTATCGACAGCCAGCAGTCCCTGGCCGTCGGCGATCTGGAAATCCTGCCTTTCACCGTACCCCACGATGCCCGGGAGCCCGTCCAGTATGTCTTTGGCGACGGCAACCGGCGCCTGGGCGTGCTCACCGATTGCGGCAGCCTGACCTCCCACGTGCTGGAGGTATTGCAGGCCTGCGACGGCCTGTTCCTCGAATGCAACCACGATCCGGATCTGCTGGCTGCATCTGCTTATCCCCCCTTTCTCAAGCGCCGTATCGGCGGCAGCCATGGCCACCTGGCCAACGACGTGGCGGCGGAATTGCTGACCCGTTTGGATACTTCCGCCCTGCAGCATGTGGTGGCCGCCCATCTGAGCGAGAAGTGCAACCGGCCCGAACTGGCCGTGGCCGCCTTGAGCGGGGCCCTGGGCTGTGCAGCGGAGTGGATCGGGGTGGCGGATCAGGAAAACGGGGTGGGGTGGCGCAGCTTCTGCTGATGGGGCCAGGGGGAATTGCTTCTCGCCCGGGGAAAAACTGGCAATAAAAAAGCCGACCCGGAGGTCGGCTTTTTTCTACTGCGCAACAGCGAGATTACTTCTTCTCGGCGGGAGCGGCAGCAGCTTCAGCGGGGGCAGCAGCGGCGGGAGCAGCAGCGCCTTCAGCGGGCTTGGCAGCGTCAGCAGCGGGAGCAGCGGCTTCAGCGGGGGCAGCAGCGGGAGCGGCCGGAGCAGCGGGAGCTTCAGCAGCGGGAGCCGGAGCGGCGACGACGGGTTCTTCTTTCTTGCCGCAAGCGGAAACGGCCAGGGCAACCAGAGCAGCAACGAGGAGAGAGTGCTTCATTGTTTATTCCCTATCAATTAGTGTGTGATCCAAACAATCCTGAGGCTGATCAGCCAGGGGGGGCTAATCAGGGCGGCATTATAGCAGTAAATTCAGCCGGGTATAGCCTGCAAGGCCCTTTTCTATACGCCTGGCATGTAACAGATTGTCACAGACCCAGGGGGGTATGGGCGACCGCGCTGCACCCTTCGGCCAGGATGGACTCGAAACGCTTGGCGTAGGGGTGGCAGGCCCGGGCATCGGCCTCGATGCATTTGCCCCGGGGCTGTTCCCGGTGGAAGCGCAGCAGGGCGTGCTCGGAATCGATCAGGACCATGGCGTCCTGCAGGTTGGCCAGGCTTTCCGGGACCTGCAGCCAGGTGAAGGCGTGGCCGTGCTGGCGCGCCAGCTGTACCAGCCGGGGGCAGCCGGTCTGGCTGGGGCCGGGGTGCTGCAGCACCAGGGTCAGGCGGGTATTGGGGCGGTGCAGGAACTCCTGCAGCAGGGCGATCCGCTCCGGGCTTTCCAGCGGGAAACTGGACAGGTCGCCGTCGAAGATGCGGATGGACCGCTGCGCCAGGGGCAGCAGCTGGAGCAGGGCCGCATCCAGTTCGGTGCGGCTGGTGAGAAGGCGTTCAGGCATGGCGGGCTCCGGTGGAGTGCCTACCATAGCAACCGCCATGGGGCGGCGCAACCGCCGCCGCCGGCTGTCTTTGCCTTTGCCGGCGCGCTGGTAGAATGGCGCCTTTTTTCGGGGGATGGGCCCATGCCTGTCGGCAAGATCGAATCCTTGGACCACGACGCCCGGGGCGTGACGCGCCTGGAGGGCAAGACCGTGTTCGTGGAAGGCGCCCTCCCCGGGGAAACGGTGGAGTACGCCCTGTTCCGGGAGAAACCCAATTACGCCGTGGGGGAGGTCAGCGCCGTGCTGCGCCCCTCCTGCGCCCGGGTTCCTCCCCGCTGTCCCCATTTCGGCACCTGCGGTGGCTGCAGCATGCAGCACCTGGAGCCCACCGCCCAGGTGGCGGCCAAGCAGCGCCTGCTGGAGAACAACCTGTGGCATCTGGCCCGGCTCAAGCCGGAGCAGGTCTACAACCCCATCTACGGCCCCACCTGGGGCTATCGCCACCGGGCCCGGCTGACCGTGCGCATGGTGGAATCCAAGGGGATGCTGGTGGGCTTCCACGAGAAGCGCAGCAGCTATGTGGCCGACCTGCATACCTGTCCCATCCTGCCGGCCCACGTTTCCGACCTGCTGGTGCCCCTGCGCCGGCTCTTCGTGGGCCTCTCGATCCGGGACCGGCTGCCCCAGGTGGAAATCGCCGTGGGCGAGAAGTGCACGGTGATGGTGCTGCGCATCCTGGAGCCCCTCAGCGGGGCCGACGAGAAGCTGCTGCGGGCCTTTGCCGACGAGCACGGCATCGTTTTCTTCCTGCAGCCCAAGGGACCGGCTTCGGCCTACCGCTTCCATCCCGTGGATGGTCCTGACCTCTCCTACCTGCTGCCGGAGTTCGGGCTGGAAATGCGTTTTTCCCCCACCGAATTCACCCAGGTCAATCCGGGCATCAACCAGATGCTCATCCGCCGCGCCATGCGCCTGCTCGACCCCCAGCCCGGGGAGCGCATCGCCGACCTTTTCTGCGGCCTGGGCAACTTCACCCTGCCCATCGCCCGCAGCGGCGCCCGGGTGGTGGGGGTGGAAGGCCTCAAGGAACTGACCCGGCGGGCCGAGGAGAATGCGGCGGCCAACGGCCTGGCTGCCAACGTTTCCTTCGGCGTCGCCAATCTCTTCGAATGCACGTCCAAGTCCCTCGGGGCCCTGGGCCATTTCGACAAGATGCTGATCGACCCGCCCCGGGAAGGGGCGGTGGAAGTGGTGAAGGCCCTGGGGGAGGATAGTCCCGGCCGCATCGTCTATGTCTCCTGCAACCCCTCCACCCTGGCCCGGGACGCGGCCATCCTGGTGCATCAGAAGGGCTACCGCTTCAGTGGCGCCGGCATCGTGAACATGTTCCCCCACACTTCCCACGTGGAATCCATCGCCCTGTTCGAGAAGGCGTAGCCGCCAAAAATCAGGTGCCCCAGAAAGAAGAAGGGACGCCATTCTCCAGCTTGATGCTCTGGAGAATGGCGTCCCTCTTGTCTTTCAGGATACCTACTACTTCAGACCCACGGGCGCCTCAATCTCGGTGCCCTCTGTGTCCTCTGTGGCTAAAAAGCCCTTAACCCACCTCAGCCGATCATCCCCGCGCCGATGGTGTTGTTGGTGCTTTCATCGATGACGATGAAGGCGCCGGTGGCCCGGTTCTGGCTGTAGGGGTCGATGAACAGGGGCTGGGCCAGCTTGAAGCTGACGCGGGCGATGTCGTTCATCTGCAGCTTGTCCGTGGCCTGCTGTTCCAGGGTGTTCACGTCCACCCGGTAATCGATGCTGGCCACCTTGGCCTTCACTTCCCGGGTGGTGTGGCGGATCAGGTAGGTGCGGGCCCGGTCCAGGGGCGTTTCCGCCAGCCAGCAGACGGTGGTGTCGATCTGCTTCACCACCTGGGGCTGGGCGGCGCTGCGCACGATCATGTCGCCCCGGGAGATGTCGATCTCGTCTTCCAGCAGCAGGGTGACGGACTGCTCGGAGACGGCCGCGGGAATGCTCTGGCCGCCGATCTGGATGTCCTTGACCCTGGTTTCCCGGCCGGAGGGCAGCACGGTGACCGCTTCGCCGACAGCCAGCTCGCCGGATTCGACCCGGCCCATGAAGCCCCGGTAGTCGTGCAGTTCCGGGTTGGCGGAATCCTGGGGGCGGCAGACGAACTGCACCGGGAAGCGGAAGGCTTCGGCCTGCTCGCTGTGGGCGCCGGGAGCGGCTTCGAGAATTTCCAGCAGGGTCGGGCCCTTGTACCAGGAAAGGGCTTCGCCCCGGTCCACCACCATGTCGCCGTTGAGGGCGGAGAGGGGGATGAAGCGCACGTCCTTGATGCCCAGCTGGGCGGCGAAGGCCAGGTAGTCGGCCTTGATCTTCTCGAACACGCTCTGGTCGTAATTGACCAGATCCATCTTGTTCACCGCCACCAGCAGGTGGGGAATGTTCACCAGGTGGGCCAGGTAGGAGTGGCGCCGGGTCTGGGTCAGCACGCCCTTGCGCGCATCCACCAGGATGATGGCCAGGTTGGCGGTGGAGGCGGCGGTCACCATGTTGCGGGTGTACTGCTCGTGGCCCGGGGCATCGGCGATGATGTACTTGCGGGTGCCGGTGCTGAAGTAGCGGTAGGCCACGTCGATGGTGATGCCCTGTTCCCGCTCGGCCTGCAGGCCGTCGGTGAGCAGGGAGAGGTCCACCGCTTCCATGCCGCGCTTCTGGGAAGTACGCTCGATGGCGGAGAGGGTGTCGGCCAGGATGGTCTTGGTGTCGAACAGCAGGCGCCCGATCAGGGTGCTCTTGCCGTCGTCCACGCTGCCGCAGGTGAGGAAGCGCAGCAGACCATGATCTTCAATTTTTTCGGGGGCGGACATCAGAAATACCCTTCCTTCTTACGCTGTTCCATGGAGGCCTCGCTGGTCTGGTCGTCCAGACGGGTGGCGCCCCGTTCGGTGATGGTGGTGGTGGCGGTTTCGAGAACGATCTTCTCCACCGTGTCGGCGTCGGATTCCACCGGGGCGGTGCAGGAGATGTCGCCCACGGTGCGGAAGCGCACCTGCAGGTCGATGATTTCCTCGCCGGCCTTGGGCAGGTTGGTCAGCTCGCCGGAAACCAGGGGCACATTGACCGGGACGATGGCGCCCTGGCGCATCACCACCGGGCGGGTGTGGGCGAAGTAGATGGAGGGCAGCTCCAGGCCTTCCCGCTCGATGTACTGCCAGACGTCCATTTCCGTCCAGTTGGAGATGGGGAAGGCGCGGATGTTCTCGCCCTTGTGGGCCCGGGCGTTGTAGAGGTTCCACAGTTCGGGGCGCTGATTCTTCGGGTCCCATTGGCCGAACTCGTCGCGGAAGCTCATGATGCGCTCCTTGGCCCGGGCCTTTTCCTCGTCCCGGCGGGCGCCGCCGATGCAGCAGTCGAAACCGAATTCCTCGATGGCTTCGAGCAGGGTCACGGACTGGTGCTTGTTGCGGGATTCGCCCTCATGCTTGAGCACCACGGTGCCGCGCTTCATGGAATCTTCCACGGAGCGCACGATGAGGCGCTCGCCCAGCTCGGCGGCCCGCTTGTCGCGGAAGGCCACCACTTCCTTGTAGTTGTGGCCGGTGTCGATGTGCATCAGGGGGAAGGGGAAACGGCCGGGGCGGAAGGCCTTTTCGGCGATGCGCAGCATGCAGATGGAGTCCTTGCCGCCGGAGAAGAGCAGCACCGGGTTGGCGCACTGGCCGGCCACTTCACGCATGATGTGAATGGCCTCCGCCTCGAGCCAGTCGAGGTGGGAGAGGGTTTGCTTGGTCAGAGTGGTCATTTTTCAGTACCGGGTCGCAACGTTTTCTAAGATCGGCAGGGTGGGGCGGTCGGACTTACTTCTTGTGCAGCCCGCATTCCTTGGTTTCCGGATTCTCCCACCACCAGCGGCCGGAGCGGATGTCCTCGCCGGGGGTGACGGAGCGGGTACAGGGGGCGCAGCCGATGCTGGGGTAGAACTGGTCGTGCAGCTTGTTGTAGGGCACGCCATTATCCAGCAGATAGGCCCACACTTCCTTCTCGCTCCAGTCGGCCAGGGGGTTGAACTTCTCCAGGCCGTTGGCTTCGTCGAACAGGCGCAGCGCCAGGCCGTCCCGGGTGGCGGCCTGCTGGGCGCGCATGCCGGTGATCCAGGCCTGCTTGCCGGCCAGGGCCCGCTGCAGGGGCTCCACCTTGCGCACGTAGCAACAGCCCTTGCGCAGTTCGATGGATTCGTAAAAGGCGTTGATGCCGTTGGCCCGCACGTATTCCTCGGTGAGATCGTGGCGGGGGTAGAACACCTTCAGCTTCAAGCCGTAGTGCTTTTGCACGGCGGCCATCAGGTCGTAGGTTTCCAGGGGCAGGCGGCCCGTATCCAGGGAGAAGATTTCGATGGGATTCGCCAGGGAAGGCGCCGCCTTGACGATGAGGTCGGTCAGCACCATGTCCTCGGCCCCCAGGCTGTTGGCGAAGGTGGCCGGGGAGAAGTCCCGGGCGATCTGGGCCAGCAGGGTCTTGGCGGCTTCCGCCTTGGCCGCAGTGGCGGCCCGCAGCTCGTCGGAGACGCGGAACTGGGCGGGAATGACGCTCATGCGGCCCTCCGGCGGAAGAGGGGCTGGGGCTGGTCCACCGCGGCCTGGTAGGGGGTCTTGAAGGTGTCGAAGAGGGCCAGGGCCTTGTCCGCGTCCTTGTCGGCGCGCAGGGCGAAGGCGTCGATGCCGCAGCGGGCCATGAGGAACAGCTGGTCCGGCAGCACGTCGCCGATGGCGCGGATTTCGCCCTGGTAGCCGTAGCGCTCCCGCAGCAGGCGGGCGGCGGAGTAGCCGCGGCCGTCGGTGAATTTGGGGAAATCCACGGCGATCACGGACAGCTGGGCCAGGTCGTCGGCCAGGCTTTCGGGACCTTCGCCGGCGGCCAGCCACACGCCCACCGGGGCGGCAGGGCTGGAAGCGGCCAGCAGCGCGGATTTCCGGGCATGCCAGACGGAGAGGGGCACCAGTACCGGGCCCTGGGGCAGGTCAATGGTGTCGGCCGTCTCGCCTTCGGCCAGGCGCAGCACGCTCCAGCTGTCTTCGACGACGGCGCGGTTCTTGATGATGCGGGTCATGGTCGTTCCTTTATTCCGTGTCGATGGGTCAGGCGGCTTTCTTGCCCTTGAGGCGGTCGCCGTACACCTTGTCCTTGAAGGGCTCCACGCCCAGGCGGTCCAGGGTGTCGATGAACAGCTCGTCCTCGTGGCGGTTGTCCAGGTAGACCCGGATCAGCTTTTCCACCACGCTGGCCACTTCGTCGGCGGGGAAGGAGGGGCCGATGACCTTGCCCAGGTGGGCGTTGTTGCCCTGACGGCCGCCCAGGGTGATCTGGTACCACTCCTCGTTGCCCTTATCCACGCCCAGCACGCCGATGTGGCCCACGTGGTGGTGGCCGCAGGAGTTCATGCAGCCGGAGATGTTGAGCTCGATGTCGCCGATGTCGTAGAGGTAGTCCAGGTCTTCGAACTTGGCCTGGATGGCGTTGGCGATGGGGATGGACTTGGCGTTGGCCAGGTCGCAGAAATCGCCGCCGGGGCAGCAGATCATGTCCGTGATGAGGCCGATGTTGGGCGTCGCCAGGGCGGCGGCCTTGGCGTCCTGCCACAGGGCCTGCAGCTCGTCCTGGCGCACGTCGGCCAGCACCAGGTTCTGCTCGTGGGTGACGCGCACTTCGCCGAAGCTGTAGCGGTCGGCCAGATCGGCCACCCGGTCCATCTGCACATCGCTGACGTCGCCCGGGGCGGTGCCCGGCTTCTTCAGGGAAAGGGTGACGGCGGCGTAGCCCGGCACCCGGTGGGGCCGCACATTGCGCTCCACCCAGCGGGCGAAGGCGGGCTGCTCGGCCTGGGCCTGGACGAAACCGTCGTCGATGGCCGGCAGCTGCGCGTAGGCGGGGGGATTGAAGAAGGCCGCCACCCGGTCGTATTCGGCCTGGGTGATGGTGGCCGGGCCACTCTTGAGGTGGGCCCATTCGGCTTCCACCTGCTCGGCAAATTTTTCCACGCCCAGGGCCTGCACCAGGATCTTGATGCGGGCCTTGTAGGCGTTGTCGCGGCGGCCGTAGCGGTTGTAGACCCGCAGGATGGCTTCGTTGTAGGTGAGGATGTCCTGCCAGGGCAGGAACTCGCGCACCACCTGGCCGCGGATGGGGGTGCGCCCCAGGCCGCCGCCGACGATGACGCGGAAGCCCACTTCGCCCGCCTCGTTCTTGCGGATGTGCAGGCCGATGTCGTGGAACCAGGTCAGGGCCCGGTCTTCCAGGGCACCATTCACGGCGATCTTGAACTTGCGCGGCAGGAAGGCAAATTCCGGGTGGAAGGTGCTCCACTGGCGCAGTAGCTCGCACAGGGGGCGGGGGTCCAGGATTTCATCGGCGGCGACGCCGGCGAACTGGTCCGTGGTGACGTTGCGGATGCAGTTGCCGGAGGTCTGGATGGCGTGCATTTCCACTTCCGCCAGTTCCGCCAGGGCGTCGGGCACCCGCTCCAGGGGAATCCAGTTGAACTGCAGGTTGTGGCGGGTGGTGAAGTGGCCGTAGCCCTTGTCGTAGTCCCGGGCGATTTTTGCCAGGCGGCGCAGCTGGGTGCTCGACAGCATGCCGTAGGGCACGGCGACGCGGAACATGGGCGCATGGCGCTGGATGTAGAGGCCGTTCTGCAGGCGCAGGGGGCGGAACTCCTCGTCCGAGAGTTCACCGGCCTTCCAGCGGCGCACCTGGTCCCGGAATTGGGCAACCCGTTCCTGGACGAGGGCGTGGTCATAATTGTCGTAACGGTACATCGTAGGGCCTCGGGCGAAAGAGTCTTAGTGGGCAATGAGTTTGGCGCCGATCAGCACCAGCATGGTGGCCAGGATGGGGCGCAGGATTTTATCCGGTACTTTGGCCGAAATGTGGCTGCCGACCCAGATGCCGGGCAGGGAGCCGATCAGCAGGGCCGTCAGCAGCTGCCAGTCCACGCTGCCCATGAGCCAGTGGCCGGTGCCTGCCACCAGGGTCAGGGGCACGGCGTGGGCCACGTCGCTGCCGACGATACGCACGGCGGGCAGCTTGGGGTAGAGGAAAAACAGGGCGGCTACGCCCAGGGCGCCGGCGCCGACGGAGGAAATGGACACCAGCACCCCCAGGGTGGCGCCCACCGCGATGGTGATAGGCGTCTGATGCCGTTGCACGAAGGAAGTTTCGTGGCTCAGGGCGTAGGACTGCAGCTTCTTGCGGAAAATGATGGCACAGGCGGTGAGCAGCAGGGCGATGCCCAGGCAGAGGGAGATCAGGCCGGTGGTTTCCGGGCCCTGCTTGGGCAGGTGGGCCAGGATGTAGAGGGTGACGGCGGTGGCGGGCATGCTGCCGGCGGCCAGCAGGCCGACGATGCGCCATTCCACATGCCCCTTGCGCGAATGCACCACGGTGCCGCCGGCCTTGGTGACGGCGGCGTAGAGCAGGTCGGTGCCGACGGCGGTGGCCGGGTGGATGCCGAACAGGAGCACCAGCAGGGGGGTCATGAGGGAACCGCCGCCGACGCCCGTCAAACCGACGATGGCGCCGACTACGAATCCAGAGAGGGTATACAGCCAGTCCATGGTGCGCCTTGTCGTGAAGTGGGGCGCATCGTAACAGCCGTTTATTGGCCTCAAAAGAATATCGTGCTACATTGATATAACCCAAAGTTATTAGCAGGCTATGTCATGAAGCTGCAGCAACTGCGCTATCTGGTCGAGGTTTCCCGCCGCGGACTGAATGTTTCCGAGGCGGCGGAAGCACTCTACACCTCCCAGCCCGGAGTCTCCAAACAGATCAAGATGCTGGAGGACGAACTGGGCATCATCGTCTTCGAGCGCAGCGGCAAGCGCCTCACCGGCATCACCGAGCCGGGCAAGGCGGTGCTGGAAATATCCAACCGCATCCTGCGGGAGGCGGAAAACCTCAAGCGGGTGGGCGAGGAATACGCCGGCGGCGATTCCGGCAGCCTGGTCATCGCCACCACCCACACCCAGGCCCGCTACGCCCTGCCGCAAGTGGTGAAGCGCTTCACCGAGCGCTATCCCCGGGTGCGCCTCAACCTGCACCAGGGCAGCCCGACCCAGATCGCCGAGTGGGCGGCCAACGGCGAGGCCGACATCGCCATCGCCACCGAGGCCCTGGACCATGTGCCCAACCTGGTGACCATGCCCTGCTACCAGTGGTCCCACTGCGTCATCGCCCCGGCCGGCCACCCCATCCTGGAGCAGGGTCCCCTGTCCCTCTCGGTGCTGGCCCGTTTCCCCCTCATCACCTACGATCCGGCCTTCACCGGCGGCGGCCGCATCAGCAGCGCCTTCGAACGCCACGGCCTGACGCCCAACGTGGTCCTCTCCGCCATCGACGCGGACGTGATCAAGACCTACGTCACCCTGGGCCTGGGCCTGGGCATCATCGCCCGCATCGCCTTCGACCCGGAGCGGGACGGCCGGCAGAACGGCCTAGTGGCCCTGGATGCGGGCCATCTGTTCGAATCCAACACCACCCGCCTGGCCCTGCGCCGGGGAACCTATCTGCGCCGCTATGAATATGATTTCATTGAGTTGTTTGCGCCGCACCTGACGCGCAAGGCGGTGGAAAAGTCCATGGAAGGCGCCCTTTCCGGCGGCGCCGGCCGGGGCGAGGACGAGTACCAGCTCTGAGCTGTCGCCGCCGATTCTCCCGGGTTCACGGTTTTCCTTGATTTTCCTTGGAAAACCGCGTTATACTCGCCGGCTTTCCAACCTTGCCCTACCTGCGAACGCATGGCGGAGGGCTGTTAGCCAAAAGGAGAATACATGCGCCATTACGAAATCGTATTTATCGTCCATCCGGACCAGAGCGAGCAGGTTCCGGCCATGGTCGAACGTTACCGTTCGATCGTGACCACCCGCAGCGGCGTGATCCACCGTCTGGAAGACTGGGGCCGTCGTCAGCTGGCCTACCCGATCCAGAAGGTTCACAAGGCCCACTACGTGCTGATGAACATCGAGTGCGACGGCGAGACCCTGAACGAACTGGAGCACTCCTTCAAGTTTAACGACGCCGTGCTGCGTCACCTCACCGTCAAGACCAAGGCTGCCGTGACCACTCCTTCCCCCATGATGAAGGAAGAGAAGTCCAAGTCCCTGCTCGAAGGCAAGGCTGAAGCCGCTGCCGCCGAAGCGGCCCCGGCTGCCTAATTAATCGTTGGCTGCTGCGAAGCTGACTGAAAACCGCGTTGTCATCACCGGGACGCTGATCGAACACAAACCCTTGCGTTACACCCCCGCCGGCGTGCCGGTGAGCGAAGGGCGCCTGCGCCACGAATCAGAAATGATCGAAGCCGGCCACCCCCGCAAGGTCGAATGTGAAGTCAACGTCGTTGCCCTGGGAACCACAGCCAAATGGCTGCAGGATGCCGGGCCCGGCAAGGCGGTAAGACTCGAAGGGTTTCTCGCCCTGAAGAGCAAGAACAGCCGGCAGCCCATGTTGCACGTAGAACGAATCGAATTTTTGGAAGGAAATGAAAATGGCTCGACCGTTTTTCAAGAAGAAGGACGATGACAAGAAAAAGCGCCGCGGTGGCGGCATGTTCAAGCGCCGCAAGTTCTGCCGCTTCACTGCCGAGAAGATCGTCGAGATCGACTACAAGGACGTGGACCTGCTGAAGGACTTCATCGCTGAAAACGCCAAGATCATGCCGGCCCGCCTGACCGGCACCAAGGCCCACTACCAGCGCCAGCTGGGCGTCGCCGTCAAGCGCGCCCGCTACCTGGCCCTGCTGCCCTACACCGACAACCACGTTTAATCGGGAGAGAGAAACATGCAAATCATTCTTCTGGAAAAGGTTGTTAACCTGGGTAACCTGGGCGACGTGGTCAAGGTCAAGGACGGCTACGCCCGTAACTACCTGATCCCCCAGCGCAAGGCCAAGCGTGCCACCCCCGCCGCCCTGGCTGAGTTCGAAGTCAAGCGCGCCGAGCTGGAAAAGGCCCAGGCCGACAAGCTGGCCGCCGCCGAAGCCCAAGCCGGTCAGCTGAACGGCCTGATGGTCCAGATCAGCCGCAAGGCCGGTATGGACGGCCGTCTGTTCGGTTCCGTGTCCAACTTCGACATCGCCGAAGCCCTGGAAGCCCAGGGTCAGAAGGTCGAGAAGGCTGCCATCCGCATGCCCAACGGCCACCTGAAGGCCATCGGTGACTACCCCATCGATATCGCCCTGCACACCGACGTGATCGCCCAGATCACCGTCTCCGTCCTCGGCGAGCACTAAGCCCAAGCGCCCTGCGGGGCGTCTTGCGCAAAGGCCTTGCAGGTTGATCCTGTAAGGCCTTTTTCTTTTCTGCCGTCGCTGCAACGGGCCCCAATGGGCGGCGGCAGAGTAGAATTGCCCTTCCTCGACATTGACCTCGCCATGAACAAGCCCCGTCGTTTCTCCCGCTCCGACCCTTCCGATTCCCCCATCGATCCGGCCCTGGCCCAGTTGCGGGTGCCGCCCAATTCCCTGGAGGCCGAACAGTCCCTGCTGGGCGGCCTGCTGCTGGACAACCAGGCCTGGGACAAGGTGGGTGACATGGTCGCCGAGGGCGACTTCTACCGGGACGAACACCGGCGCATTTTCCGCCAGATCCAGCGCCTGCTCTCCCTGGGCAAGCCGGCGGACGTGGTGACGGTGTCCGAGGCCCTGGATGCGGCCGGCGAGACCGAACATACCGGCGGCCTGGCCTATCTGGGCGAACTGGCGGCCAATACGCCGTCGGCCTCCAACATCCGCCGCTACGCCGAAATCGTGCGGGAGCGGGCCATCCTGCGCCAGCTGGTGACGGCCGGCGACGAGATCGCCTCCAGCGCCCTCAACCCCCTGGGGCGGGATGCCAAGACCCTGCTCGACGAAGCCGAGACCCGGGTTTTCGAAATCGCGGAAAAGGGCGCCCATTCCCAGCAGGGTTTCGTGCACATCAACCCCCTGCTCAACGAGGTGGTGCAGAAGATCGAGGAACTGCACGACCGGGACAATCCCTCCGACGTCACCGGCGTGCCCACCGGCTTCATCGACCTGGATTCCAAGACCTCCGGTCTGCAGCCCGGCGACCTCATCATCGTCGCCGGCCGCCCCTCCATGGGCAAGACCGCCTTCGCCCTCAACATCGCCGAATACGTGGCGGTGGAGCAGGGCCTGCCGGTGGGCGTGTTCTCCATGGAAATGGGCGGCGCCCAGCTGGCCATGCGGATGGTGGCGTCCCTCGGGCGCCTCGATTCCCACCGCCTGCGTACCGGCCGCCTCAACGACGAGGAGTGGTCCCGCCTCTCCATGGCCCTCGGCAAGATGCACGAGAAGCCCCTCTACATCGACGAGACCGGCGGCCTCAACCCCTTGGACCTGCGGGCCCGGGCCCGGCGCCTGGCGCGCCAGTACGGCGGCAAGCTGGGCCTGATCGTGATCGACTACCTGCAGCTGATGGTCTCCGCCAAGGCCGGCGGCGGCGAGAACCGGGCCACGGAAGTGTCGGAAATCTCCCGGGCCCTGAAGTCCCTGGCCAAGGAACTGTCGGTGCCGGTGATCGCCCTCTCCCAGCTGTCGCGGAAGGTGGAAGAGCGGACCGACAAGCGCCCCATGATGTCCGACTTGCGCGAATCCGGCGCCATCGAACAGGATGCGGACGTGATCATGATGATGTACCGGGACGACTACTACAACAAGGAAAAGAGCCAGTATCCGGGCCAGGCCGAAGTCATCATCGGCAAGCAGCGTAACGGCCCCACCGGCACGGTGCACCTTACCTTCCTCGGCGAATACACCCGCTTCGAGAACTGCGCCTTCCAGGGCAGCCGGGGTCCCGAGTACTGATCCTGGCGGGACTCTCGGCGTGAAGACCCTGCTCGTCGTCTTCCACTCCCAGACCGGCGGCGCCGCCGCCATGGCCGAGGCCGCCGCCCGGGGCGCCGGCGACGAGCCGCTGGTGACGGTGCGCCTGCGCCATGCCGACAGCGTCGGCCCGGCGGACCTGCTGGCGGCCGATGCCTATCTCTTCGTCACGCCGGAATACCTGGGGGCCATGGCCGGCCGACTCAAGGATTTCTTCGACCGCAGCTACTACCCCGTCCTGGATCGTCTCAACGGCCGTCCCTACGCCGTCCTGGTGTGCGCCGGCAGCGACGGCCAGGGGGCGGCCCGGCAGGTGATGCGCATCGCCACCGGCTGGCGCCTCAAGGCGGTGGCCGAGCCCCTCATCGTGTGCACCCGGGCCCAGACGCCGGAGGCCATCCTGGCTCCCAAGATTCTGGCGGCGGACGATCTGGACCGCTGCGCCGAAGTGGGCGCCGCCCTGGCGGCAGGCCTGGCCCTCGGCATCTACTGAAGGCCGCACCGGGACGGCGGGCCGCTCCGCTGCCTTCCCGGGGGGCAATGGGGGCGGCGTTGTTCCGGCTATGTGCCCGTAAATAAAAGAAAGACGCCATTCTCCGCCGCATGTGCCTGGAGAATGGCGTCTTTATTGCCTTCCATGGCTTCCCCTGGTGGGAGGGAAGCGTCTACCGGGACTAGCCCTCGCTGGGACGGGCTTCCAGGCTGATGCTGCCCTGGCGGCCCAGCAGGCGCACGCTGCCGTCCCGCTCCACCTGGGCCAGCAGGGGCCGGTCCACCACCGGCAGGGATTCGCCGGGGCCCTGGGGCAGATGCACCCCGTCGGCACTGCTGTAGGCGGCCCAGTTCATTTCCCAGAAGCCGAAGAGACGCTTGCGCAGGGCGCCGCTGTCCCCGTCCTGGCGCTGGGCCAGGGCCGCATCGGCCGGGTCCACCGGCACCCAGCCGTAGAAGGGGGCGTGGAATTCGGCGCGCCAGTGCTGGGCGGTGGAAACGTCGCCGCTGGCGCCCAGGCTGGGGGACTGGCGGGAAGGGCCGAGGCGCTGGCCGCTGACCCGGCGGGCGGGAATGCCGCAGGCCCGGCACAGGGCGACGAAGATGCCGGCCAGGCCGGCGCCGCCGTCGTTGCGGGCGCAGAGGGCGGCCTGGATGGACTCGGGGGCGCCGCTGCAGCTGATGCCGTGATCCACCACCCAGTCGTAGATGGCCAGGGCCTGGGGCATGGGTTCCCGGATGCGGCCGGTGATGCGTTCGGCCAGCTCGGCCAGCACGTCCTGGGGCCAGGGGCCCAGGCTCTGCAGGTTCTGGTTGAGCACTTCCTCCGTCTCCGGCGTGGCGCCGCGGCGGGTGATGTCGAACAGGCGCTGGCGGGTGCCCAGGCGCAGCTTCAGTTCCAGGGTCGGAGCCCGGGTGCCGGCGGGCCATTCGGCGAAGAAGGTCAGCAGGCCGCTGTCCCCGTCCCGGCGCAGGCCGGCCTTGCCGTAGTTGCCCTGCCAGTCCAGGTCTTCCACCCGCTGCCAGTCGTTTTCCGAAGGTACGGGAATCCAGGCCCGCAGGGGCTGGCCGCTGTCCGGCGCGGCGACCTTGACCACCAGGTCGTAATGGCGCCAGGACTGCTGGCGCGGACGGGGCAGGGGGGCCGGGCGCATGCCGGTGACGTGGCCGGCGGGCGGCTGGTTGGGGGCGGAGGGACGCAGGTTGGCGGTATTGCCCCTGGCGTTGCTTTTGGCCGGAGCCGCCTTGGCGCCGGCCTTGCCGGCCGGCTTCTTGGCCGTCGCCTTGGCGGCGGGCTTGGAACTTGTATTGGTATTGGTTTTCTTGGCAGCGAGGACGCTACCGGGAGCGACGGCAAGGCCGCCGGCAAGCGCGAGAAAGGCACGGCGCTTCATGCTCAGTCCTCCGGAAAAACTAAAGCCGCACCAGGTGCGGCTTTAGGGGGATGAAAACGTGGAAAAATTATAGCACTTCGGCCGCGTGGTCAGCCAAGCGGGAACGCTCGCCCCGTTGCAGGGTGATGTGGCCGGAGTGGGTCCAGCCCTTGAAGCGGTCCACCACGTAGGTGAGACCGGAGGAACCCTCGGTCAGGTAGGGCGTGTCGATCTGGGCGATGTTGCCCAGACAGACCACCTTGGTGCCCGGGCCGGCCCGGGTGATGAGGGTCTTCATCTGCTTCGGCGTCAGGTTCTGGGCCTCGTCGATGATCAGGTACTTGTTGATGAAGGTGCGGCCCCGCATGAAGTTGAGGGACTTGACCTTGATGCGGCTGCGGATCAGGTCCCGGGTGGCGGCCCGGCCCCAGTCGCCGGCCTCGTCGTCGGTCTTGTTGAGCACGTCCAGGTTGTCCTCCAGGGCGCCCATCCAGGGGGCCATCTTCTCCTCTTCGGTGCCGGGCAGAAAGCCGATGTCCTCGCCTACCGGCACCGTCACCCGGGTCATGATGATCTCCGAGTACTGCTTGGTCTCCAGCACCTGGGTCAGGCCCGCGGCCAGGGTCAGCAGGGTCTTGCCGGTGCCGGCCTGGCCCAGCAGGGTGATGAAATCCACCTCCGGGTCCATCAGCAGGTTGAGGGCGAAATTCTGTTCCCGGTTGCGGGCGGTGATGCCCCAGACGTTGTTCTTGGGGTGGGTGAAGTCGATCAGGGTTTCCAGCTCGGCGCTCTTGCCTGAAACGTTGCGCACCAGGGCGTAGAGGGGCTGGGGACCTTCCTGGTAGACGAATTCGTTGACCAGCAGGTGGGAGCAGAGGGGTCCCTTGATGCGGTAGTAGGTGCGGCCTTCCCGCTTGCCCGACTCCATGCCCTGGCCGTGCTTGTCCCAGAAGTCCGCCGGCAGTTCCCGCACGCCGGTGTACAGCAGGTCAGTGTCTTCCAGGACCTTGTCGTTGAAATAGTCCTCGGCGGCCAGGCCCAGGGTGCGGGCCTTGATGCGCATGTTGATGTCTTTCGACACCAGGATCACCGAACGCTTGGGGTAGCGGCGCTGCAAGTGGAAGACGACGGCCAGGATCTGGTTGTCGTACTTGGAGGTGGGCAGGGCCTGGGGCAGTTCGGAACTGATGGCCTCGGTCTGCAGGAACAGGTGGCCGGTGGCCAGCTTGCTGGACGGGGTTTCCAGGGAAATGCCGCCCTCGATCTCGTCGCCGGCGTGGGCCAGGATGTCGTCCAGGGTACGGCTGGCCTGGCGGGCATTGCGGGAGATTTCCGACATGCCCTTCTTGTTGTTGTCCAGCTCCTCCAACACCATCATGGGCAGAAACACATCGTGTTCTTCGAAGCGGAAAAGGCTGGTGGGATCGTGCATCAGCACGTTGGTGTCGAGGACGAAAATCTTGCAGCGGGAAGAGGCGGTGGAGGAAGAGGAAGCTACCGTTTTGCTGCTCGCGGCGGGTTTGCGGGCCATGGGGCGTCCTGTCGGTCGAGGGTCAGAGGGATGTGACGAAATCGAGTACTTCCTGGGCGTGGCCGGGCACCTTCACCCCGCGCCATTCCTTGCGCAGCTTGCCTTTGCCGTCGATGACGAAGGTGCTGCGCTCGATGCCCCTTACCTGTTTCCCATACATGTTTTTCAATTTCATGACACCGAACAGGGAACACAGGGTTTCGTCCGGATCGGAGATCAGGTCGAAGGGCAGGTTCTGCTTGGTACGGAAGTTTTCGTGGGACTTGAGGGAATCCCGGGACACCCCGAGGACCAGGGCGCCGGCGGCGACGAATTGCGGGTGCAGGTCGCGGAACTGCTGGGCTTCGGTGGTACAGCCGGGGGTGCTGTCCTTGGGGTAGAAGTAGAGGACGACGGTCTTGCCGGCGTGGGCGGAGAGGGTGAAGGGGCTGGTGCCGGTGGCCGGCAGGGAGAAGTCGGGAACGCTGCTGTCGGGGGAAAGGGGGGTATCGGCCATATTGGAGCTCCGTGGTTTTTTGTCCATTGTTGGAGCAAACCCGGGAGCGGGTCAAGGCCGCCAGGGGCCGACGGGGCTCAGACCCGGGCCAGCAGTTCCTCGCCGCGGCAGCGTTCGGCCAGCCAGCCCAGGCCCAGTCCAGCCAGACTGGCGTGCAGCTGCTCCGGCCGAGCCGTGGCCTGCAACAGCAGCCGGCCCTGGCCCTGGGCCGAAGCGCCGGCCAGGCGCTGGGCCTGGCGGGCCACCGCCTCGGCCACGTCCACCAGCTGGGCGCGGCCGGCCACCAGGGGCGCAAGCAGGGGGGTGAGGAAGGAATAGTGGGTACAGCCCAGGACCAGCTGATCGGCGCCGGCATCCAGCAGCCGTTGCATCTTGAGGCGGACTTCGGCGACGAATTCGGGGGTCTGCAGGTCCCGGCTCTCGACCCGAGTGGCCCAGCCGGGGCAGGGCTCCACCAACACGTCGACACCGTCGGCATGGTCCCGGATGAGGCGGGCCAGGCGTTCGCTGCGGGCGGTGGATTCGGTGGCGAGGACGGCGATGCGGCGGCTGCGGCTGGCCTTGGCCGCCGGCTTGACCCCGGGCTCGACGCCGACCACCGGGATGTGGGGCAGGGCGGCGCGCAGCATCTGCACGGCAGCGGCGGTGGCGGTGTTGCAGGCGACGACGATGAGGCCGCAGTCCTGTCCCGCCAGATGGTGGCCGATGGCCAGCACCCGGCCCTGGATGAAGGCGTCGCTGCGCGGCCCGTAGGGCACGTGGGCAGTATCCGCCAGGTAGGTGAGGTCTGCCGTGGGCAGGCTGCGGGCGATGGCGGCCAGGACCGAGAGGCCGCCGATGCCGCTGTCGAAGATGCCGATCATGGCGGGGGATTTTACCGCGCCGCGACCACCACCAGTTCCACTTTATAGTCGGGCTTGGCCAGGCGGGTCTGGACGCAGGCCCGGGAAGGGGCGCTGCCGGCGGGCAGCCAGGCATCCCAGACTTCGTTCATGGCGTCGTAGTCGGCCATGTCGGCCAGATAGATGGTGACCTGCAGCAGGCGGCCCTTGTCGCTGCCGGCCCTGGCCAGCAACTGCTCGATGCTGGCCAGGATTTCCCGGGTCTGGGTGGCGGCATCGGCCTCCAGGGTCTGGGCCACTTCCACCAGGTAGATGGTGTCGTTGTGGATCACCACGTCGGAGTAGCGGGGCGTGGTGCCGAAGCGTTCGATGGGCATGGGATGTTTCCGAAAAAAGGGGAGGGCTATCGGCGCCAGCCGATTTCCCGGGCGCTGGCGGGACCGACCAGGGTTTCGTCCAGGGAGTCGGGAATGCGGGCCCGGTCGGGGCCGAGGGGGAGGCGGCCGGCCATCAGTTCGGCTTCGCTCTGGGGATAGCGCGGCTCCTGGAACGGCGCGGCATAGCCGTCGGGATGCAGGGGCAGGCCGGTGGCCATGTCGTACTTGTCGCTGGCGCCCAGTGTGTGCAGCAGCTCGTGGGCGGCGACGACGTGGTTCTGCGCCGTCTGGCGCGGGTCGGCGAAGAGATGCACGACACCCAGCATGCCCTTCTCCAGGCCGCTGGAATGGGGCACCCGGGGGTTCTGGGCCGGATCGTGATAGAGCAGGTAAAGGCGCACCTGGGGCTTGGGGCTGGTGGGCGGCGACTGTTTCCAGGCCCAGTAGCGCAGCTGCAGGCTCCACAGGATGCTGTCGAGCACGCTGCCGCCCTGGGGGCGGGGCGGCGGCAGCTGGCGGATTTCCCCGCCCAGGGTGATGTCCACCGGGCGCAGGGTGGTGACGCCGTGGCGCGCCGCTTCGCTGTTCAGGTAGTCGCTGATGGGCTGGAAACTGTCCTCACCGAGGCGCTGGAGATAGCGCCGGGTGGCGGCACTGTCGTCGGCCGCCAGGGGATAGACGGCGACGCGCAGGGTGCCTTTCCATGCCGTGGCGTTGGCCTTGGCATGCCAGGCGGAAAAGGCCACCGACGCCAGTACCAGCAGCAGTACGGCGATGCGTAGACGACGCCACATGGCAGTCGGTGGTCTTGAGCGGAGAGCTTAGGCTTTGACCGGGATCTTGCCGATCTTGACCTGCCATTCCTTGGGGCCGGTCTCATGCACGCTGGTGCCGGAGGAATCCACGGCCACGGTGACGGGCATGTTCTGCACCTCGAACTCGTAGATGGCTTCCATGCCCAGGTCGGCAAAGCCCACCACCTTGGCGCTCTTGATGGCCTTGGCCACCAGGTAGGCGGCGCCACCCACGGCCATCAGGTAGGCGGACTTGTTGTCCTTGATGGCCTCGATGGCGACGGGGCCGCGCTCGGACTTGCCGATCATGGAGATGAGGCCGGTCTTCTCCAGCATCATGCGGGTGAACTTGTCCATGCGGGTGGCGGTGGTGGGGCCGGCGGGGCCGACCACTTCATCGCGCACCGGGTCCACGGGGCCCACGTAGTAGATGACCCGGTTGGTGAAGTCCACCGGCAGCTTCTCGCCCTTGGCCAGCATGTCGGCGATGCGCTTGTGGGCGGCATCGCGGCCGGTGAGCATCTTGCCGTTGAGCAGCAGCTTCTGACCCGGCTTCCAGGAGGCCACTTCTTCCTTGGTCAGGGTATCCAGATTGACCTGGGTGGCAGCCTTCAGGTCCGGGGTCCAGGTCACGGCGGGCCAGTCTTCCAGCTTGGGCGGCTCGATCTTGGCGGGGCCGGAACCATCCAGGTGGAAGTGGCAGTGGCGGGTGGCGGCGCAGTTGGGCACCAGGGCTACGGGCAGGTTGGCGGCGTGGCAGGGGTAGTCCAGCACCTTGACGTCGAGCACGGTGGTGAGGCCGCCCAGGCCTTGGGCGCCGACGCCCAGGGCGTTAACCTTCTCGTACAGCTCCAGGCGCAGTTCTTCGGCCCGGGTCAGCTTGGCGCCGCTCTTGGCCTTGTCCTGCAGGTCATGGATGTCCACCGGGGCCATGATGGATTCCTTGGCCAGCAGCATGGCCTTCTCGGGAGTGCCGCCGATGCCGATGCCGATGATGCCGGGAGGACACCAGCCGGCGCCCATCTCGGGGATCTTCTTCAAAACCCAATCCACCAGGTCGTCGGAGGGATTGAGCATGGCGAACTTGGACTTGGCTTCGGAGCCGCCGCCCTTGGCGGCGCAGATCACTTCCACGTGGTCGCCGGGAACGATCTCGAAGTGCACCACGGCCGGGGTGTTGTCCTTGGTGTTCTTGCGGGCGCCGGCCGGGTCGGCCAGCACGGAGGCGCGCAGGGGGTTGTCCGGGTTGGCGTAGGCGCGGCGTACGCCTTCATTGACCATTTCCTGCAGGCTCATGGTGGCGTCGTCCCAGCGGACGTTCATGCCGACCTTGAGGAAGACCATGCCGATACCGGTGTCCTGGCAGATGGGGCGGTGGCCTTCGGCGGCCATGCGGGAGTTGGTCAGGATCTGGGCAATGGCGTCCTTGGCGGCGGGGGATTCCTCACGCTCGTAGGCTTCGCCCAGGGCCTTGATGTAGTCCAGGGGGTGGTAGTAGCTGATGTACTGGAAAGCGTCCGCGATGGACTGGATCAGGTCTTCCTGGCGAATGGAACTCATGCTGGGTTTCCTCAGTGCTTGGATTGGAGGTTGAGGGTCTGATTCATGACTTTGTCCGTAACGGCCATCATGAACGCGGAAACGACGAATACAGCGTGGATGCCCACCTGCCAGCCGAGGACCCGGTCGTCCAGCTGGGCGGCATTGATGAAGCTCTTCAGCAGGTGAATGGAGGAAATGCCGATGAGGGCCGTGGCCAGCTTTACCTTGAGGACGCCGGCATTGACGTGGGACAGCCATTCCGGCTGATCCGGGTGGCCCTCGATGTCCAGCTTGGAGACGAAAGTCTCGTAGCCGCCGATGATGACCATGATGAGCAGGTTGGCGATCATCACCACGTCGATCAGGCCGAGGACGATGAGCATGGTCTTGGCTTCGTCCAGGTGGGCGATGTCGGCCACCAGGTGGGACAGTTCCATCATGAACTGAACCACGTAGATGCCCTGGGCGACGATGAGTCCGAGGTAGAGGGGGGCCTGCAGCCAGCGGCTGGAGAAGATCAGGCGCTCCATATTGTTTTGGAATTTGGAATTCATCTTTGTGCGTTGCAAGGTTGTTGGAACCGTTGGGAGCGCGGATTTTAGCATGCCTAGGTGGCTGATTTTGGTGCTCTTTTATGCTGCGGCGCAGCGAGGAGGTGTAAGGGCACTGTAAGAAAGGGGGGGTTTAATCGCGGCCATTCACGGGGCTTTGCGGGCAGTTGATTTGCTCCAGGTCACGGAAAACCAGCGGGTCGCAAAATCCAGAAACAAAATGCGACTCACGCCCCCGAAAGGGAGGGCGTTTAGCTCTCGACGCAGCAATTTTTGCTATTGCAGACAATGCAGAGGAGATGAGTATGTCCCAGATCGAATCCGTTCTCGTTGAAAACCGTGTCTTCCCCCCTTCCGAAGAAGTGGTGAAGCGGGCGACGATTTCCGGCATGGCCGCTTACGAGGCCCTGTGCAAGGAAGCGGAAACCGACTACACCGGTTACTGGGGCCGTCTGGCCAAGGAACACGTGGTCTGGAAGCAGCCTTTCACCAGCGTGCTGGATGAATCCAACGCTCCCTTCTACAAGTGGTTCGCCGACGGCAAGCTGAACGTTTCCTACAACTGCCTGGACAAGAACGTCGAAGCCGGCCTGGGCGACAAGGTCGCCATCATCTTCGAAGCCGACGGCGGTGCCGTCTCCAAGGTCACCTACAAGGAACTGCTGTCCCGCGTCGCCAAGTTCGCCAATGCGCTGAAGGCCAAGGGCATCAAGAAGGGCGACCGCGTCATCATCTACCTGCCCATGTCCATCGAGGGCATCGTCGCCATGCAGGCCTGCGCCCGTATCGGCGCCATCCACTCCGTGGTCTTCGGCGGCTTCTCCGCCAAGTCCCTGGAAGAGCGCATCCTGGATGCCGGCGCCGTGGCCGTCATCACCGCCGACGAGCAGACCCGCGGCGGCAAGAACATCCCCCTGAAGCCCGCCGTCGATGAAGCCCTGACCCTGGTCGGCGCCAACTCCCCGGTGAAGACCGTGATCGTGGCCAAGCGCACCGGCGGCGCCTGCAACATGGTGGCCGGCCGCGACGTGTGGTGGACCGATGCCGAAGCCGGCCAGTCCGACATCTGCGAACCCGAGTGGGTCGAGGCCGAGCATCCCCTGTTCCTGCTCTACACCTCCGGTTCCACCGGCAAGCCCAAGGGCGTCCAGCACTCTTCCGGCGGCTACCTGCTGCACGCCGCCCTGACCATGAAGTGGACCTTCGACATCAAGCCTGACGATGTCTTCTGGTGCACCGCCGACATCGGTTGGGTCACCGGCCACACCTACATCACCTACGGCCCCCTGGCCTGCGGCGCCACCGAGATCGTCTTCGAAGGCGTGCCCACCTTCCCGGACGCCGGCCGCTTCTGGAAGATGATCCAGGACCACAAGGTCTCCATCTTCTACACCGCGCCCACCGCCATCCGCTCCCTGATCAAGGCCGGCGGCGACCTGCCGAAGAAGTACGACCTGACTTCCCTGCGCCTGCTGGGTTCCGTCGGCGAGCCCATCAACCCCGAAGCCTGGATGTGGTACTACAACGAGATCGGCGGCGGCCGCTGCCCCATCGTTGATACCTTCTGGCAGACCGAAACCGGCGGCCACATGATCACCCCGCTGCCCGGCGTCACCCCCCTGGTGCCCGGTTCCTGCACCCTGCCGTTCCCCGGCATCCAGGCCGCCATCGTCGATGAGACCGGCCACGAGCTGGAGTGGGGCAAGGGCGGCTTCCTGGTGGTGAAAAAGCCCTGGCCCTCCATGATCCGCACCATCTGGGGCGATCCGGAGCGTTTCAAGAAGTCCTACTACCCTGAAGACCTGGGCGGCCGCCTGTACCTGGCCGGCGACGGTGCCGTGCGTAACGCCAAGACCGGCAACTTCACCATCACCGGCCGTATCGACGACGTCCTGAACGTCTCCGGTCACCGCATGGGCACCATGGAAATCGAATCCGCCCTGGTGGCCAACCCCCTGGTGGCCGAGGCTGCCGTGGTGGGCCGTCCCGACGACCTGACCGGCGAAGCCATCTGCGCCTTCGTGGTGCTGAAGGGCTCCCGTCCCTCCGGCGAGGATGCCAAGCGCGTCATCAAGGAGCTGCAGGACTGGGTGGGCAAGGAAATTGGCCCCATCGCCAAGCCCAAGGACATCCGCTTCGGCGAGAACCTGCCGAAGACCCGCTCCGGCAAGATCATGCGTCGTCTGCTGCGTTCCCTGGCCAAGGGCGAGGAAGTCACCCAGGACGTTTCCACCCTGGAAAACCCGGCCATCCTGGAGCAACTGAAGCAAGCCGGCGCCTGAGCCTGCAACCAGCCGCCGGGGCGACCCGGCGGTAAAACAACTGAAATACAGAGGGGCGTGGAGGAGACCACCCAGTCGTGAAGCCGGCATGATCCACCGGCCATCGACACTCTGTACCAAGCGGCAGACTATAAAGACCGCTTTCGGGCCGGCGCGATATTGTTCGCGCCGGCCTCTTCATTTGCTACGTTGCGCAGGGAGAGAATAAAAAATGTCCACAAACGCAACCCAGATGCTGGTGTCCGCCACCATGGAGTTCCTGCGGCGCCATTCGCCCTTCGACCGCATGGAAGGGGATGCCCTGCGTTTCCTCGCCGAGCGCCTCAAGCTCGCCTATTACCACAAGGATGCGGCCATCCTGACCCCGGACATGGGGGCGGCCCGCACCTTCTACATCATCCAGCGGGGCAAGGTGGTGGCACGCCAGGCCGGCGAGGTCAATGTCACCGAATACAACGCCATGACCCTGGGCCCGGGGGAATGCTTCCCCATCGGCGCCGTCACCGCCCAGCGGGCCTCCACCAACGGCTATACCGCCATCGAGGATGTCTTCTGCTACCAGCTGGCGGCGGACGATTTCTTCGAGCTGATGCGCATGAGCTCGGTGTTCAACCTGTTCTGCACCCAGTACATCGCCAGCCTGCTCAACCAGTCCCGGCAGCAGCTGCAGGTCCAGTTCGCCCAGCGGGCGGCGGAGCAGCAGTCCCTCAACACGCCCCTGTCCCTGCTGGCCAAGCGGGAACCCGTCTCGGTGCAGCCGGAAACGCCCCTGCGCCAGGTGCTGGAGGCCATGGGCCAGCAGCGCCTGGGCTCCATGATCGTCACCGATGCGGAAGGCAAGCCGGTGGGCATCTTCACCCAGAGCGACGTGCTGCACCGGGTGGTGCTGGCCGGCGTGGCCCTGGAGGAGCCCATCGGCAAGGTCATGTCGAAGGACCCCCACACCCTGCAGGACACGGTCTATGCCTATGACGCGGCCCTGGCCATGGCCATGCACGGCATCCGCCACGTGCTGGTGGTGGATGGGGAAGGGCGGCTCAAGGGCGTCATTTCCGAGCGGGACCTGTTCACCCTGCAGCGGGTCGGCCTGCGCCAGATCCGCCAGTCGGTGGAGACGGCGCCGGACCTGGAAACCCTGTTGCAGACCAGTCACGACGTGCGTCAGCTGGCCCTCAACATGCTGGCCCAGGGGGTCGGCGCGGAGCAGGTGACCCAGTTCATCTCCGCCCTCAACGACACCATCACCCGCCGGGTGCTGGAGCTGAACCTGGACAAGCACGACCTCTACGGCGTGGACTGGGCCTGGCTCTCCTTCGGCTCCGAAGGCCGGGAGGAGCAGACCTTCAGCACCGACCAGGACAACGGCATCATCTACCTGTGCCCGGACTTCATGGACAAGGAGCAGCTGAAGATGCGGCTGCTGGACTTCGCCCGGGACGTGAACGACGACCTGGACAAGTGCGGCTTCCCCCTCTGCTCCGGCAACATCATGGCCGGCAACCCGGACCTGTGCCTGACCCTGGAGGAGTGGGAAGAAAAGTTCACCAACTGGGTGCGCCATCCCCATCCGGCGGCCCTGCTCAACGCCACCATCTTCTTCGATTTTCGCACCCTCTACGGCAACCCCAGCCTGGGGGAGCGGCTGCGCAAGTGGATGCTGAGCCTGACCACGAGCAACCCGGGCTTCCTCAAGATGATGGCCCACAACGCCCTGGACGTGGAGCCGCCCCTGGGCAAGATCCGGGACTTCGTCACCGATCTGGACCCGGAGCATCCGGGCACCATCGACCTGAAGAAGTACGGCGCCCGCCTGTTCGTGGACATCGCCCGCATCTACGCCCTGGCCGCCGGCATCCACAACAGCAACACGGTGCAGCGCCTGCGCCACAGCGCCAAGCGTCTGGGCATCAGCGGCGAGGAAATGGCCGCCATCATCGACTCCTTCAACTTCATCCAGCTGCTGCGCCTGCGGCATCAGCACCTGGAGACGGAGGCGGGCCAGGCCGGGGACAACCGCATCCATCCGGACAAGCTCAATGAGCTGGACCGGCGCATCCTCAAGGAATCCTTCCGCCAGGTGCGCAAGCTGCAGAGCCGCATCAAGATGGACTACCAGGTATGAGCTGGCTGGCCCGTTTCTTCCGCAGCAAGAAGCCGGAGGTGGTGCTCTCGCCCGAGCAGCGGGAGCGCCTGGAGCGCTGGCAGCAGCTGCCGGACCCGGACCTCAACCACTCCCATTTCCAGACCCGCTACGTGGTGGTGGACGTGGAATCCTCCGGCCTCAACATGGTCAAGGACCGGCTCATTTCCATCGGCGCCGTGGCCGTGGTCAATGGCCTCATCGACACCCAGGACGCCTTCGAGGTGATCCTCAAGCAGGAGGTGGTGAGCGACACCGCCAACATCCTGCTGCACGGCATCGGCGGTTCGGCCCAGCGGGAGGGCATGGAGCCGGCGGATGCCCTGCTGCTGTTCCTCGAATACATCGGCAAGTGCCCCCTGGTGGCCTACCACGCCATGTTCGACCACTCCATGATCGCCCGGGCCATGGAGAAGTACCTGGGCATCGAGTTCGAGCAGCAGTGGCTGGACCTGGCCTGGATCATGCCCGAGCTGTTCCAGGACCGCATCGACACCAACGTGGCCCTGGATGCCTGGCTCAACCTCTTCGGCATCGAGAACATCCAGCGCCACAACGCCGTCTCCGACTGCTACGCCACCGCCAAGCTGCTGCAGGTGGCCATGGCCCGGGCGGCGGAGCGGGGCGCCGAATGCCCGGAGCGGATGATGGAAATCGAGCGGGTCCGCCGCTGGCTGCGGCGCAGCAACTGAGGAGGCAGGCGCCATGCCGACCGCCAAGGGGTTCCGTCAGCAGCTGAAGCGCTACTACCTGCTTTATACGGTCGGCTTCCTGGCCTTCGTCGCGGTCCTCGCCTTCCTCGAGCACCTGGGGCTGCCGCCCCGCTGGATCGGCTACGCCTTCCTCCTGTTCACCATCCTCATCTACGCCACCATCGGCGTCATGAGCCGTACCGCCGATGTCTCCGAGTATTACGTGGCGGGGCGGCGGGTGCCGGCCCTGTTCAACGGCATGGCCACCGGGGCCGACTGGATGTCCGCCGCCTCCTTCATCGGCATGGCCGGCACCCTCTACCTGACGGGCTACCAGGGCCTGGCCTACATCATGGGCTGGACCGGCGGCTACGTGCTGGTGGCCCTGTTCCTGGCGCCCTATCTGCGCAAGTTCGGGCAATACACCATCCCCGACTTCCTCGCCGTGCGCTACGGCGGCAATGCGCCCCGCCTGGTGGGCGTGGCGGCGGCCATCATCGCCTCCTTCGTCTATGTGGTGGCCCAGATCTATGGCGTCGGGCTGATCACCAGCCGCTTCGTCAGCCTGCAGTTCGAGATCGGCGTCTTCGTCGGCCTTGCCGGCATCCTGGTGTGCTCCTTCCTCGGCGGCATGCGGGCCGTGACCTGGACCCAGGTGGCCCAGTACGTGATCCTCATCATCGCCTACGTGACGCCGGTGGCCCTGCTGTCCTTCCAGATCACCAGCGTGCCGGTGCCCCAGCTGGTGTACGGGGAAGTGCTGCAGGAAGTGGGCAAGCTGGAGGAAAAGCTGTTCGAGACTCCGGCCGAGCAGGAGGTGCGGGGCCTGTACCGGGAGCGGGCCGACGCCTACTACGAGAAGATCATGCGCCTGCCCGTTTCCCTGGCGGAAGAGCGGCAGCGCCTGACCATGCGCATCAACGCCCTCAAGGAAGAGAACGCCCCCATGCGCGAGGTGGTGGCCCTGGAGCGGCTGCGGCGGGATCTGCCGGCCAATGCGGAGGAGGCGCGGGAGCGCTGGGACGCGGCCATGCACGCCGCAGCCGACCGGGGCGCCATGCCCATCCGCCACGCCGAGGCCTTCCCCGGGCGCAGCGAGGCCGAATCCTCGGCCGCCCGGCTCAACTTCCTCACCCTCATGTTCTGCCTCATGGTGGGCACCGCCGCCTTGCCCCACGTCCTGATGCGCTACTACACCACGCCCACGGTGAAGGAGGCGCGGGAGTCGGTGACCTGGTCCCTCTTCTTCATCCTGTTGCTGTACTTCACCGCCCCGGCCTACGCCGTGTTCGCCAAGTACGAGGTCTATTCGACCCTGATCAACACCCCCATCGCCCGCCTGCCGTCCTGGGTGGCGGCCTGGGGCAAGGTGGGGCTGGTGGCCATCGAGGACATCAACCACGACGGCCTGCTGCAACTGGCGGAACTGTCCCTCAACCCGGACGTGATCGTCCTGGCGACGCCGGAGATCGCCGGCCTGCCCTACGTCATCTCCGGCCTGGTGGCGGCCGGCGGCCTGGCGGCGGCCCTGTCCACGGCCGACGGTCTGCTGCTGACCATCGCCGGTTCCCTCTCCCACGACGTCTATTACAAGATCATCCAGCCCCGGGCCTCGACCCAGTGGCGCCTGGTCATTTCCAAGTCCCTGCTGCTGGTGACGGCGGTGCTGGCGGCCACGGTGGCGGCCCAGCGGCCCGCCACCATCCTCTACATGGTGGCCTGGGCCTTTTCCATCGCCGCCGCCGCCTTTTTCCCGGCCCTGGTCATCGGCATCTTCTGGAAGCGGGCCAACCGGGCCGGCGCCGTCTCCGGCATGGTGGTGGGCCTGCTCATCACCGTCTATTACATGGTGCGGGTGCAGTTCGATTCCGTGCCCTGGCTCGGCCTGCGTGGCATCGGCATGGAGCCCTGGTTCGGCATCCAGTCCACCTCGGCCGGCGTCTGGGGCGTGCCGGCGGGCTTCCTCACCATCGTCGTCGTCAGTCTGCTGACCAGGCCGCCCTCCCGGGAGGTGCAGGACTTCGTCGAGCAGGTGCACTATCCGCAACTGCGCTAAGGCCCCGGGTCATTCCGGGGCGCCGCCGCCACAGGGGACAGCCATGCAACTTACAGATCGGCATCGGGAATACTGGCGCAAGAACCTGCGCATGACGGCGCTGCTGCTGGCCATCTGGTTCCTGGTCACCTACGTGGTCAGCTACTTCGCCCGGGAACTCAACGAGTTCACCGTGCTGGGCTTTCCCCTGGGCTTCTACATGGGGGCCCAGGGCTCCCTGGTGGTCTATGTGCTGATCATCTGGTTCTACGCCCGCTACATGAACCGGCTGGACCACCAGTACGGCGTCCATGAAGGGGGGCGCGACTAGCGTCCGCCCGGGCGGGGCGTTTCAGGCCTCCAGGTGGGCCACCAGGGGGAGCAGCTGCGGATGCTCCCCATCCCGCATCAGCTGCCGTGCCAGTCGGGGCTCGAAGGCCGTCAGGCGCCGGGCGATGCGTTCGCTCTCCTGGCGCCGGCCGGCATGGTGGTAGGCCATGCCCAGGTGGTAGTAGGCGATGCCGTTCATGGGTTGCAGCTCCACCGCCTTTTCCAGGGCCGTGGCCGCTGCTTCGTGTTCGCCCAGGGCGGCATGGGCCAGCCCCTTGCCGTACCAGGCCCGGTCCAGTTGGAGATTTAGGTGCAGGGCTGCATCGAAGGCGGCGATAGCCTGCCGGGGCCGGCCCAGCCGGTCCCGCACGTAACCCAGGTTGAAGTGGTGTTCACCACGCTCCGGCGCCAGGGAGGCGGCGCTGGCGTACCAGGCCTCGGCGTCCTCAAGGCGTTCCAGACGGGCGGCAAGATAACCCAGGCAGGCCGCCGTGGCCGCTGCTGGGGCATGGCGAAAGCCCTCCTTATAGGCAGCGTAGGCCGCCCCATCCCGGCCGAGGAAATGCAGCAGCCAGCCGTGCAGGCGATAGGACCAGGGGCCAAGCGGCATCGTTTTCATCTCCCGTGCCCGGTGCAGCGCCGTGGGCGCGCCTGGCATAAAATTCCGTCAGCCCACGGCATGGCGCCGTGGCCCCTTCTGTGTGAGGACCCATGGTATCCGCCGCTCTCCTGCTTGTCAGCGTCCTGCGCGCCCTGATCGAAGTGGCCGGGCTGTGCCTGCTCGGCCAGGGCGTGCTGGCACTCCTCGCCGGCAGCCGTCGGGAGGGCAATCCCATCTACCAGATGTTCCGCATCGTCACCCGTCCCGCCCTGCTGCTGATGCGCCGTCTGGCACCCCGGGTGATCCTGGACCGGCACCTGCCCCTGCTGACTTTTTTCGTCCTCTTCTGGCTGTGGATCATCCTCGCCTATTTGCGCCAGCTCATCGCCCTGGAAGCAAATTGAGCGATCCGGCGAAAATGTTTTGCGTTATTCAAAAGCTTCGCTATAATGCGCGGCTTCCGCGGAGAGGTGGATGAGTGGTTTAAGTCGCACGCCTGGAAAGCGTGTTCAGGGTAATACCCTGACGGGGGTTCGAATCCCCCCCTCTCCGCCAGAATACTGGCGAAACCCGCAGAGCTACTGGCTCTGCGGGTTTTTTGTTTTTCGCTATCGTATTACATGTGGTGACAGCGATTAGCAGGAATTAACTGCGCTTGGCACAGCTAACTGTGCCAGCAGAGTGCCACATGTTGTCAGTCGTTGCGAACCCTAGCACATGCTAGTGCTTCCGGTGGAACGTATGTCGAGTTGTGCTGTGGGCCGTCAACTTATGTTACGGTACCCTCGTTATGCGACACATGACTCCCAAACTTGCTCCAAGCGTACTTCAATTTGATCGCCACTTGGCGAGGGCTGGGGTCGCCGTTGGGATAGTCACGTTCCTGTGTGGTCTTTGGGTTTTGCTCTCAATCGTGAGCACGTATTTTGGACTCGATATTCTGGGCACGGCGGCACAGCAAATTGGTGAAATCCTTGCGACGCTAGGCATCGTCACCATAGCGATTGGGGCATTGGGTCGTCTCTCGATTGTGCTGACAGACCCTCTGCGCCAGCAGGTGCAGCTTGCTGCAACAAGCCACCTCACAGTCCCTTTGCGGGGGGATGGCATCTTCGTTTCCTCCGAGGCTGACATTCAGCCACCGCCTCCGCGCGCTCTGCGGGGCGCGACAGCCACTACACGCCGCCCGTCAGAAGACTAGCCGCGCGCCTCAGAAAAAATAAGTAACTCACCTTTGGGCGGCTTCCAGAAACGATGGAGGCCTCCTTGGCTAATTTCGATCAAGAAACTCTGGATGCGGCTGGACTTGCACGCATCCTTCCGCTGTCTGTCGCCACGATTAGAGCTGACGTTAGCCGCCGCCCGTGGCTTCTTCCTCCCTTTGTAAAAGTAGGGACTCGAACTGTTTGGCTGCGACAAACAGTCCTCGATTGGCTCAAGCAGCGCGAGTGTTCAGCGCCCCCGCCATCCCTTGTTGCTCAAGTTCCACGTCGTCGGCGTGGTCGGCCGACAAAGGCTGAGCAAGTAGCGATGAGGAGGGGAACATGAGCAGGACTAGCCGAATCCCTCATCCGCCAGGCTCGCGCTTTGTGTCGTTGTATCACTGGGCCGTGCGTCGATTTGGTATTGGTGGCGCTGCAGTACTGGGGCTACTTGATTTCCTGGACCGTGCTCACGATGTACCAGAGCAACCACTTGCGAGCCGAGCACGCATCATTGCTGACCTCGAAGGCATTATCGGTAGAAATGGGGTCGATCGCGCGCTGCAGGATCTTGTGGCTGCTGGCGTGATCCGCCGCAATGAAGAAACTTCAATGGGCCGTAGGAACTGGGAAACCAGGGTTGAATATTCACTGAATATCGCTGGACTCAGGCAGCTCCTGGCAAGTACCGAAAACGGGAGTTACGGGGAGTCCCGAGATCGGGAGTTCCCGGGAGTCCCCGAATCGGGTACAGATCTGGGACTAATTCGGGGAGTCGCCTACAAGAATTTAGAAGTAAAAGAAGATGTATACAAAGAAGCAGCACCACGCGCACCTGCGCGTGGCCCGGCTGCTGCTGCCGATCCTGCAATTGAGCAGAAGCGCAAGCACCCACGGCGTACTGCAAACAAGATCGAGTGTTGGTACCCGTCCGAAGATGGGCCGGCAGACGGCATTGAAGTTCACTTCCCGCCAGAGCAGATCGCTGCAGCAGTTGCAGTTGTGCGAGCCAGGCCCAATTCGCGAGGCAATAGGACGTCGCCTGTACCGGCGCTGGTCGCCGAGGAACTGGAGCGAGTGCGCCGGGAAAAAGAGAATGCGGAGCATCGCGCAGTTGTGAGAGCCACGCGTGAGGTAGAAGAGCGTTCTCTTCCTCCCCCAGAGGTTCAGAGGCAACGCATCGCGGCTATTGCCGCCGCGCTGCGCACGGGACAGCTTGCGCAAGGGGATGGGCTGGTATGCAGCCGCTGATCGATTGGCTGCAGCTGGAACGCTATGTTGGTGGGATGGCGTTTCAGAATGCTATCCCCAGAGTCAGATGCAGGAACGCTGCTGTTTTTGACTTCGCGTGGTCGAAAACAGCAACGATGTCGGAAAGTGGGAAGGGGACAAGGTCATTTTTGGCTATGGTATGTCGCATCGTGGCCAAAAAGTGCAACGTCTTCAGGTTGGCGAAGCCAAAAATAACCACGATCCTGGTGTCGAAGCCGTTTTTGACTACGTTCTCAGATTGGGGGGGGCTGTATTGCCATAATGTGCAGCAGAATGTTGCCAAAAAGAGCAATGCAATTGACCAGTGCTTCGCGCTGAGGCCGTTTTTGGCAACGCATGGGTGCGGGTGTCGATGGCTTAGGGCGTTGGTCGTGGGCAAAAGGCTCGCAGCAAGGTATGACTCCGTATTACGCGCCTATGGCGCTCCATCCGTAGTCGGACCTTGCCCTGCGGGGCTGGCGGGACGCTTTGCTTCCCCGCCGGTAATTTGGAGGCCGTAGTGGGACGTACAGCCTACGAATTGCGGCAGGTGATGGCAATACGGCTGACGCCGACCGAGCGTGCGCGCGTTGAAGCCAAAGCGGTGGAGGCTGGGTTGCCACCAGCAACCTTCGTCCGTCACGTGGCATTGGGGGTCGTGGTATCGCCACCTCCGCCGATCCCCGAGGTCAATCGCGAGATTTACTTGGAACTGGCTAAGATGGGCGGCAACCTCAACCAGATCGCGCACCATCTCAACGCCGGCGTGGCCACAGGTGTTGAGGAAGCTTTCGTCCGTCGCCTGGCCGAGGTGGTCAAGAACTTGGCACTGCGCGTCATCGAGCTGGGGGGGGCGCCGTGAAGGCGAAGATTCATCGCGGCAATGGCTTCCGAGGGCTCCTGGATTACGTCTTTGGTCCGGGTGAGAAAAATAAGCCTGATCGGGCACGGGTCACCGCTGGAAACATGGCCGGTCGAAATCCACACGAGCTCGCGCGCGAGTTTGCCTGTGGCCGGCGGCTACGGGCGGATATCAAAAAGCCGGTTTGGCACTGCTCTCTGGCGTTACCCGCCGGCGAACCGTCTGAGGTATGGCCCGCGATCTGTGAGCAACACCTACAGAATATTGGTGTAGATGTCAGCAAACACCAATGGCTTGCGGTGAGGCATAACGACACTGACAACGACCATGTGCATATCGTCCTCAACCGTATTGCCCTGGATGGAACAGTGTGGCATGGAAAGCGCGACGTTTTCCTCGCCATTGAATCGACACAACGGCTTGAGAAGCAGTTTGGTTTGACGCTTACCCCGGGTCTGGATGAGATCCCCGATCATCCCCGGAAAACTCGTGGCCAGGACGAAAAAGAGAAGCGCACCGGGAAACTCTCCGCGAAGGTCAGGATGCAGAAGATTCTCAAGCAAGCGATGAAGGCCGGAAGTTTCGAGGCGTTCGTGCAGTCCTGCGAGGCCCGGGGGCTGGCCCTGCTGCCCAACGTGGCCAAGACGGGCAGGATGAACGGGTTTTCGTTCCGGCTCGCCGGCGAGGACATCATGAAGGCCTCCGATCTGGGCTCAAAGTACAAATGGGCGAGCTTGTCCGCGTCTCTCGGTTACGATGCCACGGCGCATCAGCCGATCATCGAGCGCCTAGCGGCGGTCGAGCGCGCCAGGCCGAAGTCCGAGGCGTCGATTGCAATGAAGCGGTCCACCGGCGAGGCCTCCGCCGAGAGACCCAATCGTCGGCGGACGCTCGATCTGGTATTCCTGATCGAGGAGGATGGGGCCTACTGCTGGCGCAAACGCGGCACCATCGCTTTTGAGGATCTGGGCGATCGGATCAGTATGCGGAGCATCAGTGAAACGGCGATCCGCGCAGCACTGCAGCTTGCTCGTGAAAAGGGATGGATGGAGGTCGAGGCCAAGGGCTCCCGGGAGTTTCGTCGGGCGACATGGCTTGAGGCGCAGCGCCAAGGGGTCGAGGTATTCGGCTACGAGCCGGATGATGACGATTTGGCTCTTATGACTGAATTTATAAGACCGAAAGCGGCCTGATAGTATATGCTTATCGAATACAAATGGAGGTGCAGCAATGAATACCAGCCAACTTGATTTCATGGCAGGTCAGATGGCTGAGCGCCGCAATTCTTCTGCCCAGGAGCGGATTGATGACGACGCGATTGCTCAATGGCAGTCGCTCAGCAAGCGGCTCAAGGATCGCCTATCCAAGATCGAGCAAGATGCGATTGACACGAAAGCAATGCTAGCGGCGCGAGACGCGCAGCAGCGTGCGCTGCGCGATGTGCTGAGTTCGATAGCCCCCAACCACCCGATCCTCAAGCAAATTCGTGTAATTGGCGAAGTAGCTCAGGCGGAGGCTTATCGTGCTCATGGGTATCAGCTTGATTTGGCGAACAACACGATTCAGAAGATTTAGATAGGTATTTACAGTTTTGGGCGATTCAGACAGCGGAATTTAAAGCACGCTAAGGAATCCTCGATCCAGCAGTGGCGAGGCTTTGCGCGTGGCACCTTCCGCCGGAACCGGTATTCCGGCTCTTCTCGAAACTCAGTCGTCTTGATGGATTGATACGAGAGTGGCTTTTGAGAACGTGATAGGCAAGCCCAGTACTGGCGTGACTGTCGTTTTCAGAAGACGGCTGCACTGAACGTCAGAAGCCGACTGCACTATAGCAGCGGAGGGGTTGGATCCATCAGGCAACGACGGGCTGCTGCCGGCCAAGAGCGACCAACTGATGTGAGAACCCGAGCGGCAGTTTGAGGCTGAGAGCTGCCCCTCGTGCTGCGCGCTTGGATCGGCGGCTATCGACCGATAGCAGGCGTCTATATTTGGCATAGATAGCACAACTTATTTCCCTCACAGGCACCCGCGACCATGTCTCAAAAATGACATCAACGAGTCATCAGGGTGTCATATCACGACATTACCATCGCTGCAATTCAGATTCGTAATCAGGTCATCATTTTTGATTACGATTTCAAATCTGCCGGAGGTGTCATGATCGAACTACAGAATGTCTCAGTCAGTTATGGTGATGCGATTGCACTGTATCCCACCACTCTCAAACTCCATCAGGGACAGTTCACCGTATTGCTCGGATCTTCCGGCGCTGGAAAATCCACGCTACTTCGCTGTATTAATTCGCTGCATGCGTCGCAGCGCGGCACCACCATTGTCGCCGGCTTAGGAAATTTGGCGAACTCGCGTGCATTGCGCATGCATCGCCGACAGACTGGCATGGTGTTTCAACAGCATCAATTGATTGGCCGACTGACGGCTTTGCAAAACGTTTCGATGGGCCGAATGGGCTACCACACGGCATTACGCAGTCTATTCCCCCTCCCGGCGAAGGATCAATCCATATGCCTGCAAAGTCTGGACCGAGTCGGCTTATTGCACAAAGCCTTAAGCCGTGTCGACGCATTGAGCGGCGGCCAGCAGCAACGCATCGGTATTGCCCGGGCTCTGGCTCAGCAACCTAAACTGGTGTTGGCTGATGAACCGGTAGCCAGCCTCGATCCTGCTACTGCAGAGCGAGTGCTAAGTCTGCTGCACCGCATTTGTAAAGAGGACGGGATTTCGGCGGTCGTCAGCCTGCATCAGGTAGACCTCGCTCAACGTTATGCCGACCGTATTATTGGCCTGTCCCATGGCCGAGTCATTTTTGATGCCGCCCCGCAGACTTTGGATCAAGCCAGTTACGACACGCTGTATGAACAAGTACCCCGTTCTTCTTTGAGCGTTCCACAAGACGCTCGAGAGGAACGGCTTATCGATACTTCATTTCCCATGCAACTTGCTACCGTAAAGGATTGATTATGAAAAAACTCGCATCCGCATTATTGTCTGTCTTGCTTGCCGCCGTCTGCAGCATTGGCCATGCATCATCCAATCCCGATCCAGAAACGCTCAAAGTTGCGCTGCTGCCGGACGAAAACGCATCGACCGTAATTAAAAACAACAAGCCGCTCGAAATCTATCTGGAAAAAGAGCTGGGAAAGAAAATTGAGCTGGTGGTTACCACTGATTACTCGTCAATGATCGAAGCCATGCGTCACGGCCGTATCGACATGGCATATTTTGGCCCCTTGTCGTATGTGCTGGCTAAGCAAAAGAGCGACATCGAGCCATTCGCAGCGATGAAGCAAAAGGGTAGCACTACCTACCAGTCCGTATTGATCGCCAATACTGGCGCCGGCATCGCCAAAATCAGTGATATCGTCAACAAGAATGTCGCTTACGGTGATAAGGCATCCACCTCCAGCCATTTGATTCCGAAGTCGATATTGGCGGAAAACGGTTTGAAAGCCGGCGAAAACTATCGCGAACACTTTGCCGGTGCGCATGACGCGGTGGCCATGGCCGTGCAAAACGGTCACGCGCAGGCTGGCGGCTTGAGTAAGCCGATTTTTGAATCCCTGGTTCAGCGCGGACTGGTCGATCCCAACAAAGTAAAAGTTCTTGCCGAATCGAAGCCATATCCGCAATACCCGTGGACCATGCGCAGCAATCTGAAGCCGGAACTGAAGGAAAAGATCCGTGCAGCCTTCTTGAATCTCAAAGATCCGGAAGTCCTGAAACCTTTCAAAGCCGATGGTTTCGGCCCGATCAGCGACAAAGACTATGACGTGGTGCGCAGCCTTGGCACACTGCTCAAGCTCGATCTGTCGAAGTTCTAAGTGAGCGACAGCATGCAAGCTGATTTTGGTTTGATTCTGGCCGAGCGCCAGCGCGTATGGAACCGCACGATACTGCAGTTTGCCGTTGTGCTGGCGATTGTGATCGGTTGCTGGTATTACGTCGGCCTATTTGATGCCGAGCGATTGAAGGATGGCATGCCAAGCCTGGTAAAAATTGCCGGCGAGATGTTCCCACCGAACTTCTCGCAGGCTGGCACCTGGGTCAAACCGGTACTGGATACCTTGGCCATGAGTATCGCCGGTACGGCAATCGCGGTATTGCTATCCATTCCCTTAGGAGTGCTCGCCGCGCGGAATACTAGCCCTCATCCACTCGTGTATCAAGCCACACGCGGCCTGTTAAACGCTTTGCGATCGATACCCGAACTGATCATGGGCATCCTGTTCGTGGCAGCCGTTGGCTTCGGCGCATTGCCGGGTGTTTTAGCCCTAGGCTTACATTCGGTTGGCATGATCGCCAAATTTTTTTCGGAATCGATCGAACATGCCGATCCGGCACCGGTAGAAGCCGCGCATGCAGCGGGCTGCACGCCATTGCAGGTGATTTTTCATGGGATCTTTCCCCAAGTGCTTCCGCAAATGGCCGATACCGCGATCTATCGATGGGAATACAACTTCCGTGCTTCGACCGTGATGGGCATGGTCGGCGCCGGTGGAATCGGGTTCGAGCTGATGGGCTCTCTGCGCATCATGCAATACCAGGATGTCTCGGCTATTTTGCTGGTTATTTTAGGCATGGTTACCCTCGTCGACGCCTTCAGCTCCTTCCTGCGTCGCAAGTTCAAATAACTCCCAAAGCTTACAAAGGTTTTTATGAAGCCCAAAGTCGTCCTCACCCACTGGGTGCACCCGGAAATCATCGAATTGTTGTCCGCTAGCGCCGATGTTATCCCCAACACCACACGGGAAACCTTGCCGCGTTCTGAGGTAATTGCGCGAGCCAAAGATGCGGATGCACTCATGGCTTTCATGCCGGACAGCATCGACAGCGCGTTTCTCGAGGAATGTCCAAAGCTGCGTGTCATCGGCGCCGCGCTTAAAGGCTATGATAACTTCGATGTCAACGCCTGCACACGCCACGGTGTATGGCTTACGATTGTGCCGGATTTGCTTACGATCCCGACCGCTGAACTGACTATCGGCCTTCTTCTCGGTTTGACAAGGCATATGCTGGAAGGCGATAGGCAAATCCGTAGCGGACACTTCCAAGGCTGGCGGCCGACACTATATGGCTCTGGTTTGACAGGAAAAACGCTTGGCATCATTGGTATGGGGGCGGTCGGCCGTGCAATCGCCCAGCGCTTGGCTGGCTTTGAAATGAATCTCTTGTATTGCGATCCGATTCCGCTCAATGCCGAACAAGAAAAGGCTTGGCACGTACAGCGCGTCACGCTCGATGAACTGCTCGAAAAATGTGATTATGTCGTGCCGATGGTTCCGATGGCCGCAGAGACACTGCATCTGATCGATGCCACCGCGTTGGCCAAGATGAAAACCGGTAGCTACCTGATCAATGCATGTCGCGGCTCGGTCGTGGATGAGAATGCGGTGATAGCAGCACTGGCGTCTGGAAAACTAGCTGGATATGCAGCCGATGTCTTCGAGATGGAAGAATGGATACGCGCTGATCGCCCGCAGGCTATCCCCAAGGCGCTGCTCGACAATACGGCACAAACGTTTTTTACGCCGCATTTGGGATCGGCGGTCAAGGAAGTTCGGCTTGAAATCGAGCGGCAGGCAGCGATGAACATCATCCAGGCACTCGCTGGTGAAAAACCGATGGGCGCGATTAATCAGCCGTATCCGGGAGTAAAGGCGGCGTGATAGATCTGGAGCGTGTGGCGACGTTCATTGCCGTCGTCAAATGCGGGGGCTTTCGCGAAGCGGCGAAGCAAACTGGATTGTCCCAGCCAACAGTAACGCAGCATATCAAGCGGCTGGAGCAGTCTTTGCAGGCCCGGCTGATTGACCGCGCAACAATGCCGCAAAGCCTGACATTGGAGGGAAAGATTTTTTTCCCCTATGCGGAACAATTGCTCCGTACTAGCCATAAGGCTACGGCAGCCCTCCACAATAAAAGCCTGGTCGTTGGTGCAAGCTCCAATATCGGCATTTATCTTTTACAACCCTATATCAAGGCGCTCCAAGATAAATTAGCAAACAAGATCGATGTGAGGATCGGCAAAAATATCGAGATTGCCGCTTTGCTGGAAACGCTTGAAGTGGATGTAGCGGTAATGGAGTGGTGGGACTCACGTCCTGGGTTCGTCTCAACAGTATGGCGGCGCGAGAGGATGGTTGTCATTGTTCGCCCCGGCCATCCTTGGGCTGCCGAGTCGACCATTCCACTTAAGTGGTTAAAATCCCAGATCTTGCTTGGAGGCGAAGCGGCTACCGGAACTGGGCGCCTACTACAACAATATGCCGGTGCCGACTCGGCAGAGTTCACAGTGGGTATGCAGTTAGGTAGCACCGAGGCGGTCAAACACGCGGTCCACGCAGGGCTAGGAATCTCGCTTGTGATGGAAAGCGCGGTCAAGCATGAACAGGCAAGCGGATGGTTACATGCAATTCCGATTGAAGAAGATGTTTACAAAGATCTTTATCTCGTACATCGCTCAGAAACTTCGTTAAGCGGTCCGGTGGCAAGCCTTGCAGATTTGATTCTCCATTCTCCGGATTTAGGCTCAATAGAATATAAATAGCAAAACGAATGTCTGCTTCTGGCCGAGAGCTGACCTTCTCTGCGCGCATCTCACTGACCGCAACCGCTGCACTGCCGGCGCTGGGCCAGAAATTCTGAGCGGCTCTTGAGGGTCGACACCGGTAATCGGATCGTTGCCGCACTGAACAGCGCCCCGTTCCAGGTCGCCTCCATTTATGCGGCTGAACCGAGGGAGAGCAGCTTTACGCCGTCTGGCCGCAGTTCGCCCTTGG